>Ga0134098_1000012_pt1 | contig 221714 bp, 180 predicted proteins | sample 9_3taG_FD_94456 | JGI IMG/M metagenome (GOLD analysis project Ga0134098, IMG submission 94456) | Switchgrass degrading microbial communities from high solid loading bioreactors in New Hampshire, USA - 9_31_10_142_A3 metaG | ecosystem: Engineered > Bioreactor > Semi-continuous > Anaerobic >... | reverse complement strand
TCTTCGCTGGTATAATGAGGAGCGGATCAAAATATCTTTAGACGCTATGAGCCCGATAGAATATCGACGAAGTCTTGGCCTAGCCGCGTAGTCAAGTCCAAAAAAACGTCCGCACCCCCTTTTTATGTCCATTTTAAACTGACCACTAACAACTTACGGCCACGTCGATGACAGTGAATCCATTGCCACGATTCAAGCAGCCTTGGATGCCGGCATCAATCTGATCGATACCGCGCCAGCATACGGCGATGGGCGTGCGGAAACTGTTGTAGGCAAAGCGATCAAAGGGCGCCGCGATCAAGTGATCATTGCCACCAAAGTCGGAGTTGTACGCAAACCGGGTGGGAAATGGCGCGATCTTTCACCAGCGAGCATCCGCCAGCAAATAGAAGGCTCCTTACAAAGGCTGAATGTTGATACAATCGATCTGTACCAAATCCACTGGCCCGATCCTGATACACCACTTGACGATTCAGTAAACGAGCTGGTTAAACTGCAGAATGAGGGTAAGTTCCGGTATCTCGGGGTTTCCAATTTTGACACCAAGCTTATGGAACAGGTTCGCAGCATCACCGATCTTGCCAGCCTACAGCCCCATTACTCACTGCTAAATCGTGAAGTTGAAGAGGAGATCCTGCCGTACTGCGTCAAGCATAATATCGGTATTCTTGCCTACGGATCCCTAGGTTCCGGGATTTTGGCAGGAAAATACCAAGACAAACCTGTTTTTCAACCAGGTGACACCCGGTACCACTTCTACCGTTTCTTCCATGAACCAATGTGGAGCAGGGCCATGGAGTTAGTGGATGTCCTGCGGGAAATTGCGGTCAGCCGCGGTAAACCAGTATCCCATATCGCCATCAACTGGCTTACCCAGCAGGAAGGGGTAACCTGCGCTCTGGTAGGCGCGAGGCGGCCGTCTCAAATCCAAGAAAACGCCGGTGCTGGAGAATGGACATTATCTGATGCTGAAATACAGCGGGTTAACCAAGCGTACGACAGGATCTTCAAGAGCAGCAGGATGGATAAATAAAAAACGTGCACGCCGAGTGTCAGGCGGCAGCCAGGCACCGGGTGCACGTAGCATTCTGGATTTCGAATTGTAAATCTATTGGCCGAGCAGCTGCAGCACACTCTGAGGCGCCATATTTGCATGGGCCAGCATTGACGTGGAGGCTTGTTGGATAATGGAGTTCTTGACAAATTCCATGTATTCTTCTTCCATATCTACATCGCGGACGCGTGATTCAGAGGCCTGCAGGTTTTCAGCTGATGTGCCGAGATTGGCTATGCTGTGCTCCAAGCGGTTTTGAACCGCACCTAGTTTCGAGCGCTCGTTCGACACTTGCTTGATCGCTTCGTCGATGACTGTTAACGCTTTATTGGCATCATCATGAGTCAGCACGCCGCCTGTTGAAGCTGTGCTTATATCAACTTTAAGGTCAGCGAGGGATGTGGCGGAAATACCCAAATCAGCAGTTTTCATGCTGGAGATGGTGAGGCTCATGCTTTGATCGGAGTTGGCACCGATGTGGAATACCCCTGAATAAGAACCATCAATAACTTTTTGGGTGTTAAACTCGGTTGTGGTGGCGATCCTGTCGATTTCATCCAGAAGCTCGTTAATCTCGCGTTGGATTGCCTTCCGGTCATCCAAGGTGTTTGTGTCTGTCGCGGCTTGAACAGCCAATTCTCTCAGTCTTTGCAGTGCTGCATGGGTTTCATTCAATGCGCCCTCGGCTGTCTGAACCAAGCTGATACCGTCTTGAGCATTTCTTGCCGCCTGCCTCAATCCACGGACTTGCGCCCGCATTTTCTCAGAAATGGCCAGGCCGGCCGCATCGTCGGCAGCGCGAGTGATTCTCAAGCCACTGGATAGTTTTTCCATTGATTTGGCCGCGGCTGTCTGATTGATGTTCAACCGCCTCTGGGCATTCATCGCGCTGATGTTGTTGTTAATCCTCATTCCAACCATCCTCCTTGATTTATGGCCGAGTCCCACGGATCAGCTACTTATATTATCGGAATGAATATAGGGAAACTTCACATTAGTTAATGGTTTGACGGTCTCTGAACGCCGATCGGAACGTTACTGGCGGTTTCCCTATCTTTTATATCGGCTCTACAGCTCATGCCCTTTAGATCATTTTTTTCCAAACATATAAAAAGCGAGCCCGGTTGTTTACCGGGCTCATGTTATTTATATTATTTCCCCAATTCTCCGCGGTACTCCTCAAGCACTTTGAAAGCCAGACCAATATTGAAATCCTGCACTTCCATGTCCTCGCCCACGTAAAAACTAGGGTGTGGTGGCTGGTTGTAAGCAACGTTCTGCCAGGCGACAGCCACCCGGTACTGCCGGTCGTGCATAAATGTGTACAGCCTGTGTTCTGTGGGGTATGTCGTCAAATAGATCCGCAGTTCGCGGTTGTTGCTGGTTCTAAAAACAGCCTCTTCGCGCCAGTCCCCCAAGATATCCGCTGTCAACGACGGATTGCCCTTGGTGCCGTTGTTAGACGCCGACTGGATGAAGGTTATCAGATTGACGGTTGTCTTGTTTTCCCAGTCCCATTTGTCGATTTTACCCATGCCCGAGGTATGATCCAACAGTTCCCGCAAAAGATCCCCGTCCCACCAGATGGCATGGTTGATCGAATTGGGGGTGCTGTTGGAAATAACTTCACCTTTGGCATTGTACAGAGGGCTTCGGGAAGCCCAAGCTTCATTTCCATAATGATTCGGGTCGATATTGACACTAATCCCGCGGCCAACATCGTAATCGGTCGCAACACCCCAGAGGATTTCCCCGGTTCGGGCATCATGCAGTTCAATTCCAGCAGGATTTGGCACTGATTCATGCACAGCAAACACTTCCAAGCCCGGCCGGCTCGGATCGATATCTGTCACATGCATCGCATCGCCGTGCCCCAACCCGGTTGCGTACATCACCGTCCCATCATCATCAATGGTCACCGCACCATAGATGATCTCATCCCTGCCGTCTCCATCCACATCCGCGATGGAAAGCTGATGATTGCCCTGGCCTGCCGCCATCTGTTTACCTGGATCATTGCTGTCGAAGATCCAAACTGGGACAAATTGATTATCAACCCAGTTGTAGGCGGCGATCACTGCCCGGGTATAGTAACCTCTGGCCATTATAAGGCTCGGCCTTACTCCATCCAAATAAGCCACTCCTGCCAAGAACCGATCCACCCGGTTGCCGTAGTTGTCTCCCCAGGCGGCGACATTGCCCCTCGGCGGCACATAATCGATAGTGGCCAGAGCCTTCCCCGTCACCCCGTCAAACATGGTCAAGTACTCCGGCCCGGTGAGGATATAACCGCTGGAATTCCTGTAATCCGCGTTGGGATCCCCGAGCACATTACCCAAGCCATCCACTGTGCCATCAGCCGTCTTGACAGCTAACTCTGCTTTGCCGTCGCCGTCAAAGTCGTAGACTATGAATTGGGTATAATGGGCGCCAGCTCGGATGTTGCGGCCGAGGTCAATCCGCCACATTCTGGTTCCGTCCAGCTTATAGGCATCGAGATAGACATTCCCCGTGTAACCGCTCTGAGAGTTGTCTTTGGAATTGGTTGGATCCCATTTCAGGATGATCTCATACTGGCCGTCGCCGTCCAAATCAGCAGCGCTGGCATCATTGGCGGTATAGGAATATGCGACATTATCCGGAGTGCGGCCGCCTGCAGGTGGATCCAACGGAATAGCTATGTACGCTTCCGGCAGTACCTTTGCTGTTGCAGACTGCTCAACCTCAACCCCATCCCGGACAGCGGCTACGTAATACTCCGACGTCAGAGTCCCTTCGGGATCAAGGTAATTAGTGCTGGTTTTAACCGGGTCTGCATTCACCTTCACACCATCTCGGTACACGTTAAACCCGAGATCATAAGGCTCTGTACCCAAAAGCCGCCAGCTCAAGTACACCCCGCTGTCCACTTTGACAGCCACCAGACCTCGATCGAGATGGTATTCCAGCTGCGGCACTGCCTTGGCAAGCCCGTCATAAGCAGCCTTTCGCAGTGCGAAATCCTGGTTTCGATTACTGATGATCCCCATCAGAACGAGGGCAGCTTTCTGATCGCTCTGCACCATTTGAGCAAAGAGGTCGGCAAGCACTGCCCAATCATTCGTCACTTCCGTTAGCAGCCTGGCCTGAAGCTCTCGATAGATCTCCTCTGGCGTGAAGCCTAGGATGCTCAAGCTCTTGACCGCCTGCTTCTGCACTGCCAGGTCGGGATCATTGATTAACGAGGCTACTTGATCGAACAACGTACGTTTTTTGAAGTTCGCCATACTTAAAAGATCAAGGGCAACCCTTCTGCGGGCCGGATCCGTGTCTGCGAGAGCCGCTGCGATTTTTTCCTGAATATCCGTTTCGGCCCAGCCAGCGCCAGTTAGCATTTGTTTGGCCGTATTCCGAATAGTTGTCTCCTCTGCAACCAACAACTCTGCCAAAACGGCCTCGGCTTGCTCACCCTTTGCGGTGTGGATGGCTGTCAAGGCGTTTCTGGCTGCGTCGCGGACCGATTGGTTTTCATCACTCAGAACCCGCATCAGATATGGTATGCCTTCCACCGCTCCCATATCTTTTAAGACTGTAACACCTTTCATCCGATTGATCCAGGATGGATGGCTTAAGACTTTCTCAGCGATATCGGGTATAACTTCTGAACCCAAAGCTGCCAAATCTTTCGAGGCTTGAGTCGAGACCATGTAATTTGATCCAAGTAAATTATCAATCAAACCGGCAATTTGATCGGCGTCAGCCGCCTCAATCAACGCCGTGTTCGACCAAAGCACGGCCAACATCAACATCACTGCTGTAATTCTGCGCATGGTGACACTCCTTTCTTGGCTACCGATCAGCCTTACTGAAACTCGTGGGCGTACTGCTCAAGCACCCAATGTACAAAGCCGGGGTTGTACGTCGGTGGTGCCTGATCCGGCCCAATGTAGAAGCTGGGATGGGGCGGTTGATTGTAAGCCACGTTCTGCCAGGCGACCGCCACTCGATACATCCGATCATGCATCAAGGTGTAAATCCGGTGCTCGGTAACGTCTGTCGTAGTATAAATCCGCAGTTCCCGGTTGCCGTTAGCCCTGAATATTACTTCTTCCCGCCAGTCACCGAAAAGGTCGGCAGTCAAGGCGGGAGTTTTTTTCGTATCGTTATTGGAGCTGCATCCCTGGGCGTACAATAGCTGCACGATCTGCCGCTTCTGCCAATCCCATTTGGTGATCATGACATCATCCAACAGCTCCCGCAAAAGATCACCGTCCCACCAAATGGCAAAATTGATCGAGGGACGAGTGGATGTTACAATTTCACCAGAAGCGCTTCTTACGGGACTACTCGAAGCCCAAGCTTCTGCGCCAGGGTAGTTGGGATCAATATCAGCGATTAAGCCTCTTCCCACATCGTAGTCAGTAGGCACACTCCATATGACTGCGCCGGTCTCGGCAGCCCGGAAGTTGATTCCTGCAGAATGAGGGCGGTTCTCATGAACGCCAAACACTTCCAAGCCCGGCCTGAGCGGGTCAAAATCTCCTACATGGAGGGCATCGCCGTGGCCGAAACCGGTGTTGTACAGCGGCATACCATTGTCGTCGACGGTCATCGCACCGAAAATGATCTCGTCCCTGCCGTCACCGTCCACATCTGCGATGGACAGCTGATGATTACCCTGCCCGGCATAGGCGCTCAGCCCCGGTTGATTGGTATCAAAAGTCCACAGCTTGGTCAGCTCATCATCGCGCCAGTTATAAGCCACAATTACAGTGCGGGTGTAATACCCGCGGCTCATGATCAAGCTCGGCCGGCTGCCGTCCAAGTAAGCCACACCCGCCAGGAACCGGTCCGAGCGGTTCCCATAATTGTCACCCCAGCTGCTGACATTTCCTCGCGGTGGTTCGTAATCCACGGTAACCAAAGCAGCCCCCGTTGCCCCATCAAAAATGGTAAGATATTCAGGCCCGGTGAGGATCAAACCCTCCCGGTTGCGGTAATCAGCGGTGGGATCACCGATTACATTCCCAGTCCCATCGACCGTGCCGTCTCCAGTTTTCACAGCCACTTCGGCCCGGCCGTCGCCGTCCAGATCATAGGCGATAAACTGCGTGTAGTGGGCGCCAGCCCGGATGTTCCGCCCGAGATCGATACGCCAGAGCAAGGTCCCATCAAGTTTATAGGCGTCAAGGTAGACATTCCCGGTATAGCCCCGGATGGAATTGTCCTTGGCGTTTGTCGGCTCCCACTTCAAAATGATCTCATATTGGCCGTCGCCGTCCAGATCAGCAGCACTGGCATCATTGGCCAAGTAGTCATAGCGCTCTCCAGTTGGAGTCACCCCTCCTTCCGGGCGCTGCAGAGGAATCGTGTGGTAGTTATGCTCCCATGGAACAGCCTCACCAGCTACCTCCTCGCCCTCCTGGCCAACTGTGGTCAGCACATACCGGGAATCTAGGCTGCCTTCAGTGTCAAGGTAGTTGGTGCTGGTGGTGATGGGATGCTGGTTGATCTTCTCCCCATTGCGGTAAATATTGAACCCAAGGCTGAAAGGATCGGTGCCCAGTAGGCGCCAGCCGAGATATATGCCTTCATCTGCCTTGACTGCAATGAAACCGCGATCAATATGATACTCCAGCTGCGAATGGAGGCCCTGCAGAGCTTGATAGGCTTTCTGCCGCAGTGTTTGGCTTTGGCTGGAATCCGCAATCAGTTCTGCGAGCTTGAAAGCGGCCGTTCCCTGGGAAATCCCCAAATGCGCCAGGACTTCTACCGCCAGCAGCTGCTGGGCTTCATCACCACCTGCCAACAGCTTTACCGCCGGTTCAACTGCGGCTTCACCGTCGAGCCGCAGCCGCTGCATCACTCTGATGGCTTCTTGACGGACTCGCTGATCTTGAGCCAGTATGAACGGCTCGAGCAGTTCCATCACTTGTGGTTTGACTGCATCATTGCAAATTGAAGCCAGGACTTCGAGTATCTGCAGTGCTTCATCAAAGGCCGCAGTTTCTGCCAAGGGCAGGAGTTGTGGTACTACATGAGCAGCTTCAGGGCCCAGTTTAGCAAGCTCAGCCAAGGCATTCTTCTGTTTGATGCCGGCAGCTTCCAAGGCTGCTTCAGCCAAGGTCTCCGCCAGTTCCCCTTTGCTCATGCCCATGGCCTGCAGGGCTTCCGCTGCTGTTGCCCGCGCCTCAGGTCGATCCCCAATCAAGGACTCTATTAGGATCGGTGCTGCTGTCTGCGCCTGTGCTGGGGTAAAGTTCTTGGCAGCCGTGGCAATGGCGCTGCGCACATTCGGGTCGGGATCGGTAAACGCAGTAGCCATCGCCCGGATGGACGCTTCTGTGCCGATCCTGCCCAATACATAAATGACTTTGGTCTTCTCCCAGCGGTCTTGGCTTTGGTTTAACAGAATTCGCAGCAAAGGGACGCTGGGATCGCCGATGGCCACCAAAGCGTCCTGCGCAGCCAGGGCAGCAGTGTAACTTTGGGAGCGTAAATCGTTGATCAGCTTGGAAATCTCTGCTTGATCAGGCTGCGGTTGCTGCTGCGCACCGGCGCCTGCGGCTGTCAAGAGCAGGGCAAAGGCCCAAACCCAAATCCATAGCCGTTTTGCCATTAAATCAGCTCCCTAACGTTCTAACTCCTCAAGAAATAGTCTAATCGAAGCAGGATGATAGGTTTGCGGCTCCATATCCTCACCCACATAGAAACTTGGGTGCGGCGGTTGATTATAGGCCACGTTCTGCCAAGCAATTGCCACCCGGTACATGGGATCGTGCATCAGTGTGTACATCCTGTGCTCTGTCAGATCAGTGGTAGTGTAGATTCTGAGTTCACGGCTGTCTTCGGTCCGCCAGATCACTTCTTCACGCCAATCGCCGAACAAATCCGCCTGGAGGGTTGGCGTGGCCTTTGTGCCGTTGTTGCTGGCCACATCTTTCGGCGACAGAAGCGTAACGATGGTGTCTCGCTCCCAATCATACTTGCTGATCGTGGTGCCGTCCAACAGCTCCCGCAGCAAGTCCCCATCCCACCAAATGACAAAGTTCATCGCAGGTACTGTCCGGCTGATCTCATTCCCATCGATATCCATCAACTGTGAACGGGAAGCCCAGGTTTCACTGCCTCTGAAACGCGGGTCGATATTGGCGGCGACACCGCGCCCCACATCATAATCGGTGGGTTTGCCCCAGATCACTTCACCGGTGCGGGCATCTCTCAGATTCATACCGGCCTGATGCGGTGCTGATTCATGGACAGCCCAGATTTCCAGGCCCACTCGGTCGGGATCGTGATCAGCTACATGCAGGGCATCGCCGTGCCCCAACCGGGTGTTATACAGCCCTGTACCGTCGTGGTCGATAGTGATAGCACCGTAGATGATCTCCTGCTTACCGTCGTAGTCCACATCTGCCACTGACAGCTGGTGGTTGCCCTGCCCGGTCCAGTTATATAACCCATTGTTGGTGTCAAAGGTCCATACTTCATGCAGCTCACCGTTTTCCCAGTTATAGGCAACCAACACGGTGCGGGTATAGTAACCCCGGGCCATAATCACACTGGGCCTCACACCATCCAGATAGGCCACACCGGCCAGGAACCGGTCAGAACGGTTTCCGGTGCTGTCGCCCCAGCTGCTCACACTGCCCCGGGGAGGCTTATAATCGATTGTGGCCAGCGCTCTGCCGGTTTCACCATCGAAGACAGTCAAGTACTCGGGTCCGGTGAGAATGCGGCCGTTGGCATTGCGGTAATCCGCGTTGGGATTGCCGATCACATTGCCCTGCCCGTCAATGGTGCCGTCGGCAGTCTTGACCACAAGCTCCGCTTTCCCGTCCATGTCCAGATCATATACGATGAATTGGGTGTAATGGGCTCCTGCTCGGATATTCCTACCTAGATCGATCCGCCAAAGCATTTCCCCATCCAGAGTATAAGCGTCGATATAGACATTCCCTGTGTATCCATCATGGGCATTATCCTTGGAGTTGGAAGGATCCCACTTGACGATAATCTCATATCGGCCGTCTCCGTCCAGGTCTGCGGCACTGCCGTCATTGGCTGAATAACGGTACCGTTCTCCGGCGGGAGTGACACCATCTTCCGGCTTGACCAGCGGTATGCTCAAGTAATTCTGCTGCCAGACCAGGGTTGTTTCGCTCGGGTCCAATTCCAACCCGCCGCGCACCGGCACAACATGATACTGATCATTGACTGTACCTTCCCGATCCAGATAGTTGGTACTGGTTGTGATTGGCTCGGAAGTAATCCGTGCCCCATTGCGATAGACATGGAAACCGAGGTCAAATGGCTCAACCGCCAAGAGCCGCCAGCTCAAGAACACCCCTTCTTCGGTCCAGACGGCCACCAACCCCCGATCGAGATGGTATTCCAACGCGGGAACCAAGGATTTGAGCCCGGCAACCGCCTGCGCTCGAATATCCTCAGGCTGATTGGGATCAGCGGCAATCGCTTTTAGTGCTTCCACTGCTTCCGGCTGAGTGATCCCCAATTGGGTCAGGATCTCGACCGCAAGCCGTTGATCTTCCACAGCGTTCACAAACTCGACCATCTGGCTGCTGCTCAAACGCAGGCGGCGCATACCCCAGATAGCTTCCTGCCGCAGATCGAAGTCATCAGTCAGGAGTAGTTCTTGTAAAACACCGATGAGATCCGGATCATCGCTCGCACCAATGAATGTCAGCGTCTCTAAAAGCTTAAGCGGCGCTTCCAGTGCAGAAACATCGCTGAGGTTGACCGAAGGCAAGAGCGCTGGTACGACACCGCTGGCCTCCCGGCCGAGCTTGGCCAGTTCTTTCAAGGCCAAATCCCATTCCTGTCCAGAGCCTGTGGCGATGACTTTGGCCAAGCCTGAAGCTATGTCCGCTTTGCTTACGCCCAGCTCGCCGAGGAGTTTGGCGGCAGCACTGCGGACATTCAGCTGGGAATGTACCATATAGGCGGCGAGGTGCTCTGCTGCCAAGGCCCTGCCTGCATCGTCCAGCTTCTTGATGGCTCCAGCGGTACTGTCCCTTACAATCGCATCACTGTCGGCAACACCGGAGACCAGGACTTTAACGGCACTGGGTGTGCCGATCCTGCCCAGAACATTGACAGCTTTGACACGGTTCCAAGCATCGTGGTTGCGTTGAAGCACTTCCGCCAGTTGCGGCACGGCCTCGTCACCCATTGCCACTAAAGCATCCTGCGCTTTCAATGACTCACCGAAGTTGCTGGATAAGAATGCTTTCATCAATCCATCCAGATCTGTTTGGCTGAAGCTGCAAGCACTAAAACAACCCACACTCACAGCAGCAATCAATACTGCAATCAGAATCCGGAACCGTATTTTCACGATTCGACCCTCCCATTCAAGTCGTAATCTATTGTTACTATTCAATATCAATCATGAAGATGCCTTGTTTTCCTTGTAAAAAATGTAATACAAAGAGGCAGGGTACATACTCCGGTGCACCACTGCCTTCTCTATTTAATACATCCTTAATTATAATGCATTCATATGATGCCAGACATTCATTTGACTGCGGGTGCAGCCTACAGTCTCTTTATTACTAATTCCTCGAAAACTGGCTTGTCCACAGGAGGGCTGCAGTAATAGCCCTGCACTTCCTTGATGGCTGTCTTCTCGATATACCGCCATTGATCGTCGGTTTCCACCCCTTCAGCGATAATCCCGAGCTGCAGAAGTTTGGCCATGTTCAGAATCGAACTGACGATCACCTGATCCCGGTTGTTGGTGAGAATGTTGTGGATATAGGCCTTGTCAATCTTGATGGTGTCAAAGCCCATATAGCGTAAGTGATTGAGGGAAGCGAACCCAGTGCCGAAATCATCGATGGCGAATCTCACGCCGTGATTGCGCAGTTCTTCAATTTGCGGCCTGACTTTGGGCAGGTCCATCGACTGGCTTTCCGTGATCTCCAGTTCCAGATAAGCTGGATCGAGCCGTGATTCTTCCAGGGTGTCCAAAACCCGCTTGGCAAAATCCGGTTTCTGCAGCTGAACGATGGACACATTGACTGCCAGCCGTTCCAGCACAATACCTTTTTCCAGCCAAGTATTAAAATCACGGCAAGCCTGGTTCAAAACCCAGTCACCGATCTGATGGATAAATCCTGATTCTTCAGCCAGGGGGATAAACTCCAACGGAGGGATCAAGTTGAACTCGGGATGCTGCCAGCGGAGTAATGCCTCCGCACCGACGATCGTCCGGCTGGCAACATTGACTTGGGGCTGGTATTGGAGCTTGAACTGCCGCTGCTCCAGGGCTGAGACAAAGTCATTAATCAGCTTCAGTTTGCGGCCCACTTGTTGGCTCATGGCCGGCTCGTAGCGGGCAAAGCCATTCTTACCCTGTTTTTTCACCCAGTTCATAGCCATGGTGGCGTTTCGCACGAGATCATAGCGGTCACGGGCATCCTCAGGGATCAAGGCATATCCCAAACTGCCGGTAATATGCACCTGTTTGTCCCGGAATGCCACGGGTTCAGCCAGATTTCTACAGATAGCCTCAGCGGTGTGTGCCACATCTTCTTGGCCCACGCGGGATAAAACGACAGCAAACTCATCGGAACCAAGCCACGTTATGTAACAGGAGTCCGGACACGAATCTTTGATGACATTACCCACTTTCACCAGGAAATCCTCGATGTCGCGGTACTCGAACAGCTCACAAAAATCGCGGAAATTGTCCAGATTGATGATCAGCAGGGCGATCAGTACCACCGGATCAGTTGAGGTAAGCAAGAGGGAATCCAAGTATTTGTACAGGTCATCCCGCTTTGGCCACTGTGAGAGGCTCAGCATGCTACACCGCCCTTCATTAACGTCTAAGAACCTCGTCTAGTCTACGTTTAGTTAGTGCTTAGATACTTTATTCGCCCACATCCTTGATTATCCTCCAAACCCTGGCACAAAGTTGTGCTCAATATGCAAATTTAATAACTTGACACCATGGATAAAAACTAATATTGTGGAAGTGGTGTAAAAGCTTGCCGGGAGGTGACGCTCACAGCCTCAGGCTGTGAACAGCCTATGCGGGAAAACAAGGATGTGCGAGTCTATACGTTAAGCGCTGACAATATCACATGTGCGATCACCAATTACGGCGGGATTGTCCTTCAGCTGTCAGTTCCCGATCGTTATGGTCGCTGCGGGGATGTGGTGCTGGGTTATGACAGTACGGCCGAGTATGAAACGGATTCATACTACTTCGGAGCTGTCATCGGCCGATACGCGAACCGGATTGCCAACGGCAGCTTCCAGTTAAACAACACAGTCTACGAACTAGCTCGGAACGACGGGCCCAACCACCTGCACGGCGGCAGGCGCGGTTTCGACAAGGTTGTCTGGACACCGGTGGCCAACAGCACAAACCAGCTGAAACTGGAGTATATCAGCGCCGATATGGAAGAGAACTACCCCGGGCGTCTTTATGTGCAGGTAACTTACACTGTGACTGATCGGAGCGAACTGCGGATTGATTACTGGGCAGTGAGCGACCAAGACACGATTGTCAACCTCACCAACCACGCTTACTTCAATCTTAGAGGGCACAGTGCAGGCGATATCCTGGACCATCAGCTCAAGCTCTATGCGGATTACTATACACCGATCGACGGGCAGACCATACCCACCGGTGAGATCGCTCCAGTTGCCGGCACTCCCATGGATTTTCGGAAGTTCACGCCAATCAGGGCCAACCTGGACATCAACCATCCCCAGATCATTAAGGGCAGCGGCTTTGATCACAACTGGGTGCTGAACCGCAGCACTCGTTATGACAGCGATCCCGGTTCAAACCTGTATCTCGCCGCCGAGCTGTTCGATCCCGAATCTGGAAGGCTGATGGAAGTCTTTACCACCAAACCAGGGATCCAGTTTTATTCGGGCAATTTCCTCACGGGGCAAAAAGCCGGTAAGGACGGTATAAAATACGGGAAACACAGCGGCCTCTGCCTGGAGACGCAGTATTTCCCGAATTCGCCGAACTGCAGCCATTTCCCCTCACCTTGCCTGAAAGCCGGGGAGGTTTACAAGCACACCACGATTTACCGCTTTAAGATCAAGGATGCATAGAGCCCGCCAACCGTGGGTTATCGCATCACAGAAGCCAAAGGAGTACCAAGATGTTGACGCATGAAATTCTAGCACTGATCAGGAACCGGATTCACGAGTTGAAATACGAGCAGGTCCATCTCAAGCTGTTTATTCAGTCCGATCAGATCAGAAATGAACAGCTGGAGCACACCATCAAAGAACTCGAACTGGTCCACAACCGGATTCAGCAGCTTATTGGTCAATCCAGCGAGGCCTGTTAGGCCTCCTGGATTGACTTTTTGTGTGATAGTTACCGCAAAACTCTCTCCGCCAGTTCCAGCGGATCAAGGAACTTGCTCCCGTCATAAACCCTCATATTACCTCCAGAGATTTCATCGATAACTGCGATTTCCCGGCCTGCGCCTACCCGCCCGAACTCCAGCTTGAGATCATACAGCTCAAGCTGCATTTTTGCTAGGTCTGCCTTGATTAGATCCGCCACCCGCCGGGTGAGAGATGTGACCGTCTCATACTCGTCTTCCGTGAGAATCCCCAGCAGCACCAGGCCATCTTTGGTGATCGGTGGATCCTCCGCCGCATCATCTTTGAGAGTAAACTCAATGAACCCGGGCAGCGGCTGCCCTTCTTTGACATACTTGCGGTACCGGCGCAGGAAACTGCCCCAAGCCCGGTAACGGCAGATCACCTCCAGGCCGCAGCCGAACAGGGCGGCCGGTTTGACCGTCATCGTGGCTTCAGAAATGGAAGCGTCGATATAGTGGGTTGGGATTCCGTGCCGGTGCAGCAGCTCAAAGAAATACTGGCTCAAGCGCAATCCAGCCCTGCCGGCGCCTTCCATCTGCAGGCCAACTGTATTGGCACCGGGATCAAACACGCCGTCGGCACCGGTGAGATCGTCTTTGAACCTCAGCAGATAATTGCCGTCGTCCAACCGATAAACAACCTTGGTCTTTCCTTCGTAAACCAGCTGCATATAACCCACCTTTTCATTTTCTTTGCGGATCAAGTTTCTGATTCCTACTGAGTTTTTTCGCAATTTGGAGAGGGAATCCCTGTTGAGAATCCAATAATATTTGGTAAGAATTATGTGAAAGGAAGGACAATATGCCCAAAAAGCTCATTGTTGTGTCGCTGCTTTTCCTCCTCATGATGTCTGCAGCAGGATTCGCCCAAACCTTGGTGTACGATGCGGTATTTGTGACCGAGTTTGACGGCCAGTCGGTCAGTGTCTCCAAAGATGCTTGTTATGAGATGGAGACTGGTTACCTGTTCACATCCGAATACGTGATTATGACAGATCTGTTTGGCATTCTCAGCACGATACGCCACGACTTGACGGTGGAAATGGACCAGGATTATGCTGTTGTAGCAGCGAGGGAGGAACGCGAACTGGACGATCTGTCAGCTGTTTATGAGCTTACCGTCGACTACGGCAGTTCCGAGCCTTTGGTTTTCATCAGCATAACCGAACAAGGTGTCAGCCAAACAGAGGTCCATGTGCTGGAACCGGGACAGAAGTTACATCTCCCCGATACAGCATTGCTCATGATAGCTGATACCGAAGGCCTCGTCCCTGGTACCGTGCATGAGTTCCTGTTCTTGGATACGGCTGAGTTTAGGCCTGTACCTGGCTCATTTGTCGTAGGCGAACATGATACATATACTATTGGCGGAATGCAGTTCGAAGGCTTTGTTGTCCAGTTTGAACTTGAGGATACCGGCGTAATGAACGTTTACTGTGACGAAAAGGGCTGGGGCCATTATTATACCGCCAGTGCGGGCTTCTATGAATTGATTGGCCGCAAGGTTGAGGATGACGAAATACCAGATCTGACTACTTCTCCACTGGAACTGACCACCTTTGATGCAGGCCTGTTTGTGGCCTACCCACTGCGGAGCGTCCGCAGCCGGATCGCTCTTTCAATCCCCGACTTAGCTGCTGTACAGTTGGAAGACAACCGGCAGAAGATTATCGAACAGCAGATTGGGGACGGAACAGTCAAAGTCCTGCTCGAGATCAGCAAAGACAGCCGCAGCCGCAGGGGAGAGTACCAGCTGCCCATTACCCTGCCTGAGCTGGAACCGTACCTGGGGTCTGATCGTTATATCGATCCCACACTGCCGGAAATTCAGGCTCTGGCAGCTGAAATCCTGCAGGGCGAAACAGACGCCTGGGTCAGCACAGCCAGACTTGTCCAGTGGGTCTTCAACTGCATGAAACCTGCTCTTACAGCAGTGCCAAGAACCACCGCCCAGATTCTGGCCAACCCCACAGGCAGCTGCAAAGAACATGCCATTCTCTTCGCTGCCCTGGCCAGAGCAGCTGGAATCCCAACCCGGTTGGCGATGGGGCTGCGCTACTCTGAAGGCTTCTTGATGGGCCATATGTGGAATGAGGTTTGGCTCGGGGAATGGATCGCTGTTGATCCCAGCCACGGACAGCTTGCCCCAGATGCACTTATGATCAAGCTGATAGATAGTGACGCAGTGAGCGGCATGACCCTGCAGATGGGCTCCATTTTGTCCGATATCGAATTGGCAATCAAACTTGTTGACACCCTTTTCCGGCATCCAAAGGTGCCGCTGGAAACGGGAGTATCCGGCCAAACCTTTACCAATGCTGAATATGCCTTCTCCATCACCCTCCCGGATCAGTGGTCGTTTCTAGTGGTGGATGAGTTGTCCTACACCTCATTTTTGGCTCTGTCCAACAACCAACTGGCCAGTATGCTTCTTGGCCTTTCAATCCTACCTCCAGGCACTGATATCCGCAGAATCATTGAGCTGGAATTTGAAGCGGTGCTCGAAGAACTGGGCGATTACATTCTCTACGAGCCAGAAGGGGTCTCAACCACGGTCATTGCCGGTTATGACGCGTTCAAAACCAACTGGGGGTTGGATATGGACGGGTTGCTGATCTATCAGGAAATGATCATGCTGATGGTGGACGATATGCTATATTCCTTTGCCTTCACTGTCCCGGCCATGGTCTACGAACACTTCGCCGATACCTTCGCCCAGATCCTGGACAGTATTGAGATTCACTGGTAATCATCGGACAAAAGATGCAGAAAGCCGGTGCCCCCTGCGGCACCGGCTTTTTCATTCCAAAGTTTACCGATACTGGCCGTACAAAGCTCCCAAAGCTTTGCATGCCCTGAAGTCCGCCCCTTCCAGGTCTTCCGTGCCAAAGGCCGTCCAGTAGCTCGGCCTGAAGATCTTTTCTTCCGGCACATTATGCATTGCCACCGGAATCCGCAAAATCGACGCCAAGGTAATGAGATCCGCGCCGATATGGCCATAACTGAAAGCACCGTGGTTGGCGCCCCAGTTCGCCATCACCGAATAGACATCTTTGAAGGCACCTTTGCCGGTGACGTTCGGTACAAACCAGGTTGTAGGCCAGGTTGGATCTGTGCGGTCATTGAGGATCTGATGCACTTTCTCAGGGAGATCCACAGTCCAGCCCTCGGCAATCTGCAGCACCGGCCCCAATCCTTTGACCACATTCAAGCGCATTAGGGTAATCGGCATTCCGCCCCGGCTCTTGAAGTTGGCAGAGAAGCCGCCGCCCCTGAAGTAACCGCGGTTGGCCGGGCGCCACGGTGTCGCGGCTAGGCACCGCTGCACTTCCTCCTCGGTTATCTCCCAGAACGGCTTGATCACCGGCTGCCCGTCCCTGGTTTGCTCGCCGGAGCCGTCGAGGGCCGCCGATCCGGAGTTGATCAGGTGGATCACACCACCTTCAGCCCGCCCGGTGAGTTTCACGCCCGTCACCCGCTCGACCGCCTGCGGGCTCCAATAGGTGCGGACATCGGCGAAAACCTGCGCCGTATTGGTCAGCAGGTGGCCGAAAATCATACAAACGCCGTTCAATGTGTCATTTTCCGTCGCCATGATGAACGGCTGACGGATACCGTTCCAGTCAAATGATGAATTGAGGATGGACTCCATAAAGTCGCCGTTGGGGAAATGGTCAGTCCACTGCCGCTGCCCCTGAAAGCCGGCAGCCAGAGCATTGTGACCCAACGCTTCTTCACCAAAACCCAGTTCATCCAGTTTGGGATTGCCGATCATCAAGTCGCGGGCAATCATGGTCATCTTGACCACAAATTCCCAATCTTTTTCCTTCTGCTCCCGAGAAGCTCTCCATTCGGGCGGATTGACATCCGGGCCTTCTTGACAATTGGCTTTAACCCACGCCAGCGCCCGGGCATATTCCTCAGAATCATAAATGCCCACTTCCATCCGGCGGATGAATTCAGACATGTCGATGTATTCATTGCGCATGCCCAAATAATTTTGGAATAAATCCTCATTGACCATCGAACCCGCAATTCCCATGGAGACCGAACCCATCGAAAGATAAGAAGTCCCCCGCATCATGGCCGCAGCCAAACCTGCCCTGGTAAACCGGAGAATTTTCTCGGCCACATCTGGCGGAATCGAGTTGTCGGCCTTGTCTTGAACGTCTCTTCCATAAATGCCGAATGCCGGCAGGCCCTTTTGGTTGTGGGCCGCCAACACCGCAGCCAGATACACTGCTCCCGGGCGCTCCGACCCGTTGAAGCCCCACACAGCCTTGGGCATAAAGGGATCCATGTCCATAGTCTCACTGCCGTAACACCAGCAGGGAGTCACGCTCAAGGATACGCCCACACCTTCCTTGGCAAACTTGTCCGCTGCCATGGCCGCCTCGGCCACACCACCAATGCATGTGTCAGCAATCACACACTCTACCGGCTTGCCGTTAGGGTATCTCAAGTTCTCACTGATCAGCTTGGCAGCTGCCTTTGCCAAACCCATAGTCTGCTCTTCCAGAGATTCGCGCACGCCTTTGCGCCTGCCGTCGATTATGGGACGGATGCCCACTTTGGGCAGCTGCCCCCGCAAACGCCACTGACTCGAATCTGCCATCGAAATCCCCTCCCGTATGATAACGATCTCTGTTATAATATTAGCGAGTGAACTGGCAAATCCTGCCACATTCGCACCAAGGAGGCCGAATCATGGCGGTTGTCTTGAATAACGATTGGGATCAACTCCTGCAGGAAGAATTCGAAAAAGACTATTACCAGAAGCTGCGGCTGTTTTTAATCCAGGAGTACCGCACATACACAGTCTATCCGGACATGTATGAAATATTCACCGCTTTGAAACTAACGTCTTATACCAACACCAAAGTTGTGATCATCGGCCAGGATCCTTATCACGGGCCCAACCAGGCGCATGGGCTGGCCTTTTCTGTCAAACCAGGTGTCGCCATTCCCCCTTCGCTGCTGAACATCTTTAAAGAACTGCAGAGGGACCTCAACTGTGCAATCCCAGACAACGGATACCTCGTACCTTGGGCGAAACAGGGAGTCTTGCTCCTCAATGCCATCCTCACCGTTAGGGAGAACCAGCCCAAGTCTCACCGCAACCGCGGCTGGGAGCAGTTTACCAGCAGAGTGATCGAAATTCTGAACACAAAAAATACCCCAATTGTCTTCATTCTTTGGGGTAATGATGCCAAGCAAAAAGCACAGATGATTACCAATCCGAACCATTTGATTCTCACAGCCGCCCATCCCAGCCCCTTCTCCGCTGATCATGGGTTCTTCGGGTGCAGGCATTTCTCCAAAGCCAACCGCTTCTTGGAAGCCAACGGCCTTGAACCGATCGACTGGCAGATTCCCAACATCCACAGCTAAAAGATGATTATTGAAGCTCAAAGCGGTAGATCGTCGACTGGCTGGTCTGGGTCACGCTCAGTGTACCCCCTACTTCCGAGGCGATCTGCCGGCAGATAGGAATCCTCCAGTGCTCATTCTTCGGCTGCATGTATTCAGACGCTCCGCTCGCTTCTGAAACGATATCGCTGTCCAGCCGGCTTTTCTTTATTTCCAGAACGGGTTTGCCGCTGTCAAGATACCAGTACAGCCAGACACGGGGGTTCTGCAGTTCAGCCACTCCGCGGAATGCTTCTTCAATTAGATTGGCCATCAGCCTGGCGATCAAGCGCCTAGTGGCATCGTCTTCAGGCGGTGGTGTTTTTTGTTCAACCGTAAAAAGGATCCCCTGTCTGAGTGCTTGTTCCTGCTTTTGATCGAGGACAGCTTCCCAGGGATCGTCAAACCATGTCTTCTTGTGAAAATCGATCTTGTCAGTTTGCTCCGCAGCCATCAGCTCAAGGTATTTCTGGGCTTTGTCATATTTCCCAAGCTGCAGATAGACGGTCACCACGGAAATAGCGTTGAGAATGTCGTTGCGCTGCTGTTCCATGACAGACAGCAGCTTATCCACGTACTCCAGCTGAGCTTCTTCCAGTTCGTATGCAAGCTGCTGCTGGACCTGATCCCGGTGCAGGTGCACCAGAATTGCGGCAAAGAACACTAGCAAACACGCACTCAAACCCATCAAGGCTGCCACTACGGCACTGTCGACTGTTCCCGTTTTGAAATAAGCGATATTTAATATTACATATACGATTGTGATCATAGACAATGCACATGGAATTATGAAAACTTTCGACAGTAGTTTTTCCTTCATGGGGTGATGTGTCTTCAAGAATGATCCTCCTAACCTCATGCAAGCAGGATTTTTGCTGCAGTCAACCGAATCACACAATAAACTTGCAAGATGGGAGCTGTACTGTTATGTGGCCCGCTAATGCATCGAGTTCACATTTAATCACTTTTATCGCTGTGACACTGCTGATGAGTTTGGGTTTGGCGGCATTTGTAATCGCGAACCCCAACCTGATCGGTATCGCGAGTATTGTCTATGTCATCCCCGCTGTCACCGCCATGGCCCTGAACATGCTGCACCATAAAAGTGCGGCGAACATCTACCAACCTGCGTTTTATGGAACTACAAGGCAGTCGGTGGCTTTCGCTGCCGCCTATCCGGCAGCTTTTGCCATCCTCGTGGCAGCCATTGCGCTCGCCAATGGGACAGCGGTTGTCAACAGCGGAAACTTTCCCACAGTGACTGAGCTGCTGGCTGCTTTGGTCATAACCTTGCTTTGGATGGCCGTAGCCTTTGGTGAAGAATACGGCTGGCGCGGTTTTCTCCTGCCGGCGTTGGCAGCGCGCTGCGGCCGGCTTAGGGCAACGATCATTGTTGGCCTGGTTTGGGCTTTGTACCACTTGCCCGCAGCATATCTGGTAAACAGGAGCAGTGCCGATGTCTGGCTTATTTGCCTGATTCAAAGCGGATTAGTGTTTGTTACAGCATTTCCTCTTTCCTACTGCTACTTCCAAGCTAGGGGCAGCATCGTGGGAGTGCTGCTGTTCCGTTCCGTTTGGGATATCGCCCAAGCCTTGATTCTGGGTTCCGAAGGCAGCCGGGTGCGGACCTTCTTTGTCGGCAGTTTCACAATCTTCGGCACCATTCCCCTGACTCTGGCCTTGGGTGTGCTCGCAGCATTGGCCTTCGGGTGGATCCTGACCAAGGGGACCGGGACAGCCAAGGAAAAAGCCTGATTCGCAGGGAATCAGGCTTCAATTCATCGTTGAACCCGCCCCGAAGCATCTCCCCCAGCCAGCGCCTCAACCTCAGCAGTGCCGACGTGGTTGAAGTCGCCGGGTATGGTGTGTTTCAAAGCGGAAGCAGCGACCGCAAATTCCAGGGCATCGGCCATCGGTTTTCCGGAAACCAACCCGTAGATCAAGCCCGCGGCAAACGCATCACCGCCGCCGACGCGGTCTACGATATGCAGTTTATAAACGCGAGAGCGATAGTATTCCTCTCCGTTATAAATCAAGGCCGACCATCCATTGTCCGATGCCGAATAGCTCTCCCGCAGTGTGGACGCAACGTATTGGAAACCGAATTTATCCCTCATCTGTTTAAAGATCTCTTTATACCCGTCGATGTCCAGTTCGCCTTTGGTAACATCACTCTTACCCGGTTTGAAGCCCAAAGTTGTCTCCGCGTCTTCTTCATTGCCGATGCACACATCGACATACTCCATGAGTTCGGTCATCACTTTGCGAGCTTTTTCCGGCGACCAAAGTTTTTTCCGGTAATTGAGATCCACACTGACTGTGACCCCATGTTTCTTCGCAGCTTTCAGAGCCGCCCGCGTCAGCTCGACGGCTTTATCGCTTAGGGCTGGGGTGATTCCGGTCCAGTGGAACCACTGGGCGCCTGAGAAAACTGCATCAAAATCAAAATCGGAAACGTCAGCTTCTGCAATGGCCGAATTTGCCCGATCATAGATCACCTGTGACGCCCGCACAGACGCACCTGTCTCAGCGAAATAAATGCCCAGGCGGTCACCACCTCTGGCGATATAATCGGTGCGCACCCCATAGCGGCGCAAACTGTTGAGGGCCGCCTGCCCAATCTGATGTTTAGGCAGTTTGGTGACATAATATACATCCAAGCCAAAGTTGGCCAGGGACACAGCTACGTTTGCTTCACCGCCGCCGTACACAACGTCGAATGAATCGGCCTGCACGAAGCGGAGATAGTTCGGCGGGGACAGCCGCATCATGATTTCTCCCATGGTGACTACTTTCTTTGCCATTCTCACATGCCTCCTGCCTTGGAACAAACATGCCGATCTATTCGGCATAAATCAAAATTATCCTTCCAAATGACCCAACGAATGTCAAATCTTCTGCCTTATTTGATGCTTAATTAGATTAATTTTGCCTCCCATCAAGAGCACAGCCAGTTCTTTGTCGGTAACATCGCAGCGCAGGTGGTATGAGCATCCCTGAGTGCGGTTTTGCACTGCGATCTCAGTGCCGGAACGCAGCTGTGCGGGCACGTCATCAATCTCCAAAAGGTCCAATTCCTGGATTTGATCATACTGGGCCGGATCAGTAAAGGTTAAGGGGATGATCCCGCTGTTGATCAGGTTAGCCCGGTGGATGCGGGCAAAGCTCTTGGCAATCACCGCCTTGATCCCAAGGTATAGAGGTGCCAGGGCTGCATGCTCCCTGCTGGAACCTTGACCGTAGTTCTCGCCGCCGACAATTATCCCGCCGCCGTTTTCCGCGGCCAGCCGCGGAAATTCGGGATTGCAGGGTGTCAGACAGTACTGCGCCAGATACGGTATGTTAGATCGGAAGGGCAGCAGTTTGGCGTTCGAGGGCATGATGTGGTCGGTAGTGATGTTATCGCCAAGTTTGATCAAGACTTTTGCCTGCAAGCGTTCAGGCAGCGGCACATTCTGCGGGAACGGCTTGATGTTCGGGCCCCTAATCACTTCCACTTGCGCAGGCTCGGGGGCGGGTGGAACGATCATATTGTCGTTGATCCAGAACTGATCCGGCATAGGTACATCAAGATCCACATCAAGGCTCCGGGGATCGGTGAGCACCCCGGCAATGGCGCTGGCCGCAGCTGTTTCCGGGCTTACCAGGTACACTTCTGCGGAAAGTGTGCCGCACCGGCCTTTGAAATTGCGGTTGAAGGTGCGCAGCGATACAGCATTGCTTGCCGGCGCTTGGCCCATACCGATACACGGCCCGCAGCCCGCCTCCAGAATCCGCGCTCCGGCGTTGATCAGATCTGCAAGGGCTCCATTGTCCGCCAGCATGGCCAAAACCTGGCGCGACCCTGGCGAGATCACCAAGCTCACTTGTGGATGAACTGTTCTGCCTTTCAGGATTCTCGCAACCTTCATCAAATCCTGATACGAGCTGTTGGTGCAGCTGCCGATAGCCACCTGATCAACTTTGATAGGCCCGATCTCCCTCACTTTCGCCACGTTGTCCGGGCTGTGGGGCCGCGCTGCCAGCGGTTCCAACTCGCTGAGATCAACAATGACAACCTCATCATATTCCGCATCGGGATCAGCCTGCAGTTCCACCCAGGCCGCTTCTCGGCCTTGAGCCCGGAGGAAAGCCCGTGTTACGCCGTCACTTGGAAAAACAGAAGATGTGGCCCCCAACTCAGCACCCATGTTGGCAATTGTTGCCCGTTCAGGCACAGTAAGGTTTACCAGTGCAGCACCACTGTATTCAAACACCTTCCCCACACCACCCTTGACGGTGAGACGGCGGAGCAGTTCCAGAATAATGTCTTTAGCCGTGACAAAAGGAGATAGTTTCCCTCTGAGCTCCACTTTGACCACTTTCGGCATGGTGAGGTAATACGGCTGCCCAGCCATTGCCGCGGCAACGTCAAGGCCGCCCGCGCCAATGGCCAGCATCCCTAAACCGCCGTTAGTAGGTGTATGACTGTCGGAACCCAACAAGGTCTGGCCGGGAACGCCAAAACGCTCCAGGTGTACTTGATGGCAGATACCATTGCCTGGCCGGGAGAAATAGATTCCGTACTTGCTGGCCACGGTTTGGATATATAAATGGTCATCGGCGTTTTCAAAGCCTTCCTGCAGCATGTTGTGATCAACATAAGCCACAGACAACTTCGTCTTGACTCGGTCAATCTCCATGGCTTCGAGCTGTAGGTAGGCCATGGTCCCGGTGGAATCCTGGGTCAAGGTCTGGTCAATCCGGATTGCGATCTCCTCGCCCGGAACCATCCTACCATCAACCAAATGGGATTTGATCAACTTCTGTGTCAGGTTCAAGCCCATAGCACCAAGCCCCCGTAGAGTTTTACTTGGTTATTGGCTTTTTCCCTGAGCAAATCCTGCATTGCCCGGTACTTCTAACGCTTAGTTAACATCTTTGGCATCCGGTTAGCCTTCGCAACATGTTTTTCACTGCATGCCCGCATCCGCGGCAAAACTGGCCGCATCGACCAGGACATAAGCCGCCAGTGCCGGCACAGTCACATAGGGCACATTAATCGCCTCCAACGGCAGAATGCCTGCCTGCTCTTTATTGACTACCACCACCCAATTGCTCTCGGGAAGAGCAATTGTCTGGGGAACTGGATTGGCGTTAAAAATGACAACTATTTGGCGCCACGGATCGTGCTCCGCATCGGTAATCGTATACCCAACCATGCGCCCTGCAGGCATTGGCAAGAACCGCAGCTTGTCCCTGATGGCTTCAGCTGTCCGCATTCGGAAAGCCGGGTGGGTTTTCCGCAGCAAGATTAACCCCTGCACATAGCGGAAAACATGAAAATAGCGTGCTTTGCGCGACCAATCAATTTTGTTGACCCGATCTCCGGCGTTGTAGCTGTTGTGGTTCCCGTACTTAGTGCGCAAGAATTCAGAACCTGAATGCAAGAACGGAATTCCCTGGGAAGTCAGGACAAGCGCCAATGCCAGCTTGTGCATGGCTATCAGGTTCTCTTGGCTTTCACCCGGGTTGGTCTTCTGCAGTTTGTCCCATAAGGTGAGGTTGTCATGGGAAGAGTTGTAATTGATGGACTGAGCTGGTTCCGCTGCCCAGGCAAAGTGGGAGTACAGCACCTGGGAGTAGTCAAGCTGATCGTGATCCGTTGCGGCAACGACTCCGCATTTGATGCTCTCTTCCATACCGGTGGCGCCGTTGACAAAACCCGGCTGTTCATGGAAAAACACATGACCTTTGATGGCATCGCGGAAATCATCATTGAACACACCAGTCCCGGGCAGCTGCCGCACATTGCCTTTAATGGCCTTGACATGATCCGGAAGCGGTGAGTGGCCGCCGACCCACCCCTCGCCAAACATAATGATCCCAGGGTCAATCTCATTAAGGCGGCTGCGGATTTCATTGATGGTGGCCAGATCAAAAAGTCCCATCAAATCAAAGCGGAACCCGTCGATTTTATACTCCTTCGCCCAATAGCAAACCGAATCTACGATCATTTTCCGGACCATGAACCGTTCGGTTGCCAGTTCATTGCCGCATCCCGAACCGTTGTGGAAGTTGCCGTGGGGATCCTGGCGATAATAGTACCCTGGGACGATGATGTTCAAATGCGAGTTGTGGTTTAAATAGGTGTGGTTGTAGACCACATCCATGATCACCCGCAAGCCCTGTTCTTTCAGGGCCTTGATCATCTGCTTCAGTTCCCTGATCCGCACTGCGCCGTTGTAGGGGTCAGTGGCATAGGATCCTTCCGGGACGCTGAAATTGTGCGGATCATAGCCCCAGTTGTAATCTGGATTGGTGGTTTTTGTTTCATCCACAGTGAAGAAGTCAAAGACAGGCATGAGCTGAACATGGGTTACGCCCAGTTCTTTGAGATGATACAGCCCCGTGGCCAGTTTTTGGGTGCTGTAAGTGCCCTGCTCCGTCAGGCCCAGGTATTTTCCTTTGTTGGTGACCCCCGAGTTTTGATCGATCGTGAAATCGCGGACGTGCAGTTCGTAAATGATGGCGTCAGTGAAGTGCTGCAGTGGTGCTGTCCTAAGCTCGTGCCACCCTTCCGGGTTGGTCCGCTCCAAATCCACTACCATGCCCCGCATGCCGTTGACGCCGCAGGCTTTGGCGTAAGGGTCCACAGCCTCGGCGCTGATCCCGTCGATAGTGACAAGATAATTGTAATAAACCCCATGCAGGTCACCGGGAAGCTCCAGGTACCAGGTGCCCTGCACGCTTTTCTGCATCGGATGATATTCTCCCTCCGAATCATGGCCGGTGGGATATGTCACCAGCATCACATGTTCGGCTGTGGGTGCCCAAACCCTGAAACTGCTGCTGGACGGGCTGTAGGTCACACCTAAATCATCCCCGTGATAGTGATACTTCTCGGCAAACTCCGGGCTGGAAAAACTGAGCTGCACTGCTTGCATCGGCCGCCAATCCCCCCGTTGGTCTCTAGTTCTTCTTAGTGTGCCATGAAAGGGCCAGAAAAAAACACCATTTACCGCGGGCTTATACCCGGGCAAATGGTGCTGCTGTGATGTATTTCTTTAAGCTGTTACTGCGGCAGATAGGTCTTAAGCTCCACCGACCTGCGGATCAGTTCCCGGCCTTCTGCAAGGCTGTGAATTTCTCCTTTGGCCATCAGCTGCCCCAGCATGTTGCCCATGGCTGTCGCCTCAATTGGGCCGGTGACAACTTTGCGTTTGGTTGCATTGGCGGTGAACTGGCAGAGAATCTCCGCTTGAATACCGCCGCCAACCATGTGGATTGTCTCGATTCTCCTGCCGATCATGGATTCAAGCTTGGCTATGATTTTAGCATAACTTGCCGCCAGGCTTTCATAGACACAGCGGGCGATTTCACCGAAGCTTCCCGGCACATCCTGGCCTGTTTCGCGGCAGTAGGCCACAATCGCTTCCGGCATATTGTCCGGATTCAGGAACCGAGGGTCGTCAGGATTGATCAGTGCCTTGAGCGGTGCAGCTTCAGCCGCTTTGCTGATCTGATCCCAGCTCAACGCCAAGCCATCCCGCTGCCAGATTCGGCGGCACTCCTGGATCAGCCACAGACCACTGATGTTCTTCAAGAAACGGATGGTCTTGCCAACTCCACCCTCATTGGTGAAATTCTCCCGGCGGGAGTGCTCATTGATCACTGGCCTGTCCAGCTCCATTCCCAGCAGCGACCAGGTGCCGCTGCTGATGTAGATGCTGTTTTCAGTGGAAGTGAGCGGCACAGCAGCCACCGCTGAGGCAGTGTCGTGACTGCCAACGGCGACTACAGGAATATCACAGCCGATTCCCGTTTCCACCTTGATCTGCTCGGTCACCATACCGATAACCGTACCGGGAAAGACCAGCGGCTGCATCAAGTTGCTGGGCAGATCGAGCGCGGAGAAGATCTTTTCCGCCCAGGCCAAAGTCGTTGCGTTGAGCATCTGCGATGTCGAGCTGATCGTGTACTCGTTGTATTTCTGCCCGGTAAGGAAAAAGTTGAGCAGATCGGGGATAAACAGCAGTGTCTTGGCATTGTCCAGAATCCAAGGCCGCAGGCGGCGGTCCGCATAGAGCTGCACCAAGGTATTAATCTGCATGAACTGGATCCCGGTGTTGGCATATATCTCATCTGCGCTGATTTTAGCTAAAATCTCTTCCAAAAGCCCATCAGTGCGCTTGTCCCTGTAATGATAAGGATTGGACAGCAAAGTGTCGTTGGCATCCAACAGCCCGTAGTCGACACCCCAAGTATCAATGGCCATGCTGTCTACCTTGCCGCCCACAACAGCGCAGGCCTTGACCAGCCCGGCTTTGATCTGAGCGAATAAATCCAGGATGTTCCAGTACATATGGCCGTGGACTGTCTGCGGCCCGTTGGGAAACTTGTGTACTTCGATTAGATTCAAGCGTTCGCCGTCATACTGGCCTACAATGGCTCGGCCGTTGGATGCCCCCAGATCAAAGGCCAGCAAATTCAATTGTGGCGCCATATTATCACCTCGACCTAGTTATGTTCGCATACACCAATCGTGAGCAGGATATTGGCGTACTTCCGTGTATCTCCCGAAACCAATACCAAACAGAGGTCGTCGTTCTTGACAATTCGGTCATAGAACTCAAAACGCCCCAGTTTGTTTAACTCGACACCATCCGGCAGGATCCTGGCAAAGTCAGCAAAGATCTCCGGCATCGGGCCCGCTTCCGGGGCCATGACATAAGCCGCCTCGATTTCAATGGTGTCCGCCAAGGCCTGCAGCAGATCCGTCACCGAAACCATACCTGGGCTGACATTGAGGTAAATCTTTTCCACATCTGCCGGTGTCTTGGTGGAGGCAGGGTAATGGCCGTCCGTGATCAATACTTGCGCTCCGTGGCCCGCAGCAGCCAGGGCCCGGATAATGCCGGGGTGAATCAGCTTTGTTTTCAGCATGGGTATGATACCTCCCTCACAGTATGTTTAAGCCTGCTTAAACCGGATCACATTCCAGGACAGAGGCGCCAGGATCGAACGGATACCATCCTGGCCCACACGGGTTTCGCCTTCCGCTTTGGGGACTACATTGTCCGGATTGTCCATGGTATTTACCGCTTTGCGGTCGTGATGCACCAGGACAGTGTGGCTGTCAAAGCACAGTTCGCCGTACCCGCGCAGATCAAGGTTGAGCTCCATCGCTTCTTCCAGATGGCGGTTAACAGCAAAAACAGTGACATAACCATCTTCATTGTCCACGGCGATGACCTCAAGATAAGGCACATCCTTGAATTTTCTGCTGTCGTAGCGCGGTGAATCGACAACCGGTAAAAGTACTGTGCCGCGGCCGAACCGCGATGCCTGCTGGAACGGGTAATATATGGTCTGGCGCCAGGCCGGCCCTTGATTCTGTGTCATGATTGGGGCGATGACGTTGACCAACTGAGCTTGGCAGCCGATCCTGACCCGGTCACAGTGCTTCAGGAGCGAAATCAGCATTGTCCCGACCACAATGGCATCTTCATGCGTATATACATCCTCCAACTGCGGCGGAGCAATTTGCCATGGTTCCAGCTTCCGATCAGCCTGATGGGAATGGAACCAGACATTCCACTCGTCGAAAGAAAGGTACAATGTCTTGCGGCTGCGCTTCTTGGCCTTGACATAGTCGCAAACCGCAACAACTGTTTCAATAAACTGGTCCATGTCCAATGACGAGGCCAGGAAACTTGGTGCGTCATCGTCCGGGTTCCCGTAATATGTGTGCAGGGAGATATAATCGACATATTCATAGCAGTGATCCAAAACCGTCGCTTCCCATTCCGGGAAGGTTCTCATGCCGCGGTTGGAGCTGCCGCAGGCGACTAGTTCAATGCTGGGATCCAGCATCTTCATGACCTTCGCTGTTTCCGCAGCGAGCCTGCCATATTCTTCGGCAGTCTTGTGCCCCATCTGCCACGGCCCGTCCATCTCGTTGCCGAGACACCAAACTTTCACCCCATGGGGCTTTTCGTAACCGTGGGCACGGCGCAGATCGCTCCAGTAACTCCCGTGGGGATGATTGCAGTACTCCAGGAGATTGCGGGCGGCATCGATTCCCCTGGTCCCCAGATTGACAGCCAGCATTGGCTCGGCGCCAACCTTATTGGTCCAGTCAACAAACTCGTTGACACCGATTTCATTCGTTTCGATCGTACGCCAAGCCAACTCCAGCCGGCGCGGACGCTTTTCCCGAGGCCCAATGCCGTCCTCCCAGTTATACCCGCTCACAAAATTGCCCCCGGGATAACGGACAATCGGTATGCCGAGCTCTTGGACCATCTCCATCACATCCTGGCGGAAACCCTGTTCATCAGCGGCCGGGTGGCCGGGTTCATATATGCCGCCGTAAACACACCGGCCAAGATGCTCCACGAAGGATCCGAACAGCCGTTTGTCCACCTTGCCGATCTGGTAATCCTTCACAAAAACAGCTTTGGCTTTCATGATGACACCTCGATTCTCACCGTTTTATTTAAACGGATTGAATTCTGTCAAGCCCTCGACATTGACAGTTTCTGTGGGATGAGCCCAATCCACGCCGATGTCCGAGAGCAGTTTGCTTTGGGCGCAGGCCTGGTCCATAATCTGGACGATATCCTTTACTATGGTGCGCAGGCCGCCTTTCTCCTCAGGAAACTCGCTGACATATGCTGGAGGTATTTCCCGGATCTTCTTTGCCGAGAGGTACATACCGTTCACGGCAACTTGGAAAGAACGGGTGTTGGCCAAAGTCGACGGCAGCTGTGCGAGCTCGCCCCGAAACTTGCGGGCCGGCATTCTGAACACCTCAAGGTAAGGATCGTTTCCACCACTGTCAAACTCTTCCACTGTGCCGTCGCGCCAGGCAATTTTCGTGTGTTCCTTGTTGTTCCAGGTGACTACCGCTTTATCAGTGTGGATTTCCATGATCGGGCCCCATTCGATATCGGAACAGTGAGTGACGTAGAAATAGATCTTGATGCCGTCGACAGTTTCAATTTCAAGGCAGGTCGTGTCGTCGGATTGGATATAGGTATGGCCCCGGTACATCTCAGCCCGGATCGTCTTCAGCTCGGCACTGTCCTCCGGTGTTTGTCCCGCAAGGAAGATCATGTTTTGCAGATAGTGAGCCAAAGCATTGTGCACCGGCCCGTCCAGCACCAAGCGCCCGCGCCAGATCACCCGCCCAGCCCAGTCGTTGCGTTTGTAATAAGGCTCCAAACGCGGCCAATAACCCCGGCAGGTGATTCTATCCAACTTGCCCAACTGCCCGTCCAAAAGCATTTTCTTCAGCCTGTGGATGGTAACGCTGTGCATGAACTGGAACCCTACCGAACAGAACTTGCCAGTCTCTTGTTCCACCTGCCGCAGATAGTCCAGCTCATCGACAGTGGGAACCGGTGGTTTTTCCATGATCACGTCATAGCCGGCCAGCATGGCCTTAGCCGCCAGTTCGCCGTGAGTCGGGATTGATGTCGGCAAAGTGATGATGTCCACCTTGCCTGTGCCTTCCCGCAGCAGCTGTTCGAAGCTGTCGTAGATGGTGATCCCTTCTGCCTTCAATTCCTCAACGCGTTTGGCGTTCCTGCCCTGGTCGCTGACAACCACCGCTACCAGTTTACCTTCCCCGAGTTCCTCCAACTGCTTGATCCTCCGGTAATGGGATTGGGCATAATTCCTGACACCAACAATGGCAAAACGTACCATTTCATCCACTCCTGTCTTCTGTTGATTTATTGATCAAAACGTACCGGATACGTCCAATGTCCGGCCGGCCGCTTTTTTCTTGAATGTGGACGCTTTGATCCGCTCCTGCAGCATTTCGTAGAACAAGTCCTCATCAACAGGCAGATCAACCCAGGCATCAGTCCAGCTGGACAGGTGCATCGCATTCGAAAGCTCCAAGCCGTAGATGCCCTCCTGGCCGGGAGCTAGAAGCGGCGTTCCTTTCCGGATTGCATCGATCCAATTGCGCAGAATGCCTGTATGTTGACTGTTGTCACCGGTCACAGGCACTTCGCACTTCCAGGCTTCAGGGCTGCCGAATCCGCCTTTGTATGTGGCATTGAATTCCCGCTCAGAAACCCGCAGCCGCCAGAAGGTCAGCTGGTCGCCTTCCACAACGATCTTGCCCCGGTCACCGGAAATCTCCAAGCGGTTTGTCCCCGGCGCCTCCCCGGTAGACGTGACAAACAGCCCAGTGGCCCCGTTCGCATATTCCACGTAGGCAGTTACATCATCTTCAACCTCAATGTCGTGATACTTGCCGTAATAGCAAAAAGCCCGGACCCGCTTGGGCATACCACAGATCCACTGCCACAGATCCAGCTGGTGGGGATCCTGGTTCAAAAGGACACCGCCCCCTTCTCCGGCCCATGTAGCGCGCCAGCCGCCCGAATCATAATAACTTTGAGATCGGTACCAACTGGTGATGATCCAAATCACCCGTTTCAACTCGCCGAGCTCACCGCTGTGCACCAATTCCCGCACTTTTTGGTAGAGCGGATTTGTGCGCTGATTGTACATCATGCTGAAGACTTTACCGCTTTTAGCCGCGGCCGCGTTCATTTCCCGCACCTGCTTGGTGTATACCCCGGCAGGTTTCTCCACCAACACGTGCAGCCCGCGTTCGAAGGCAGCGATGGCCAAAGGTGGGTGATCATAGTGAGGGGTGGCAATGACAACTGCGTCAATGCATCCAGCGGCATACAGCTGAGCGGCGTCGGCGAACAGCTGCACATTCGGCCCCAAGTTTGCTTTGGCCCAATCGAGCCTTTGGGGGTTGATGTCGCAAACGGCTGCCAAAACCGCACCCGGCACTTTACCGGCGGCAAGCTGCCGGGCATGGCTCGATCCCATGTTGCCGATCCCGATGACTCCTACCCTTACTTGTTCCAACGTTTTCTCCCCTTTCACAGCCCAAGCTTTTTCAGATTGCGGTAGCTTATTGCCAAACTCTCGAACGGGTCGCGCCGGCAGACATCTTGCTCCACGGCGGCATATTCGACCCCAGCCTGCCGGCAGGCATCGATGATCCGAGGCCATTCCAGATTACCTTCCCCGACTTCGGCCATAATCGGTTCATTGGTTCCCGCGTTGCCCATGTCTTTGAAATGGACTACTTTCATTCTCCCAGCTGCCTTTTCAATCCACTTCACGGGGTTTCCGCCCCCGACCTGAATCCAATAGGTGTCGAGCTCAAAGTGGAACGTATCCGGATCGGTTTCTTCCATCAAGATATCCAGGCAAGTGACCCCGCCAGACTTCTGGAATTCAAAGGCATGGTTGTGGTAAATGAACTGCAGCCCCTGATCCTTGATCCTCCCAGCTATGGCACTGGCTTCCCGGGCAAACCGCACCCAGCCTTCCCGATCCTGGCGGTACTCTCCGGGCATTGCGCCGAGGCCAATATTTTCACAGCCCCACAGCTTGTGTTCCGCAATTAAATTGTCCAGGTCCTGCTGCAGCCGCTGCCACGGCACATGTGTGGCGCAAACAGTGAGCTGTTCCCGGTCCAAAAGCTCTTTGAGGTGTGCCGGGGCAATTGGCCCGATTCCCGAAACCTGCACCGCCGTGTAGCCAATAGCCCGAATCTTGCCGAGCCCTTCGGCAATCTGATCCGGCGTCCGCATCTGTTCCCGCACTGTGTAAAGCTGCGCTGCTATGATCGGATTGGTCATTTCCCATTTACTCCCATCGCTTTGCAAAACTCCTGGTAAATCGGAGCATAGACTTCAGCATCCCGGACCACGCATCCAGTCAACCAGGCAGCCCCTTTTAACTCGGAACATTTACTGCAGGTGATGCACACTTTCCGCGGGGACATCGCACCGGCTGTAAAAATGTCGTTGGCAAAGTCTGGATAAGCAAAGCCACCGCGGCCGAACCCGCAAATAGCCGCCCAGCCCTCGTTGACCATGCCTGCAGCCACATAAGGTGCAAACTGCCTCAGCCAGCTGAACCCTGTCCCGACAATCACACAATCCGGGACTGTCTGCTGCATTTCCTTGACGATGTTCAAGATCCGGGCCACCCCAACCAGCGGGTGTTCTGGCTGCGGGTAGCCTTTGCGACCTGGTTGATCATACGGCCGGGAAAGATGAGGGGTTAAATAGGGCGTGGCGATGGTAATATTAATCATATTCAAGCCTAAACCTACCAACTCCTGAACCAAGCGTTTAGGCTCAGCCAGGTTAATGCCGCCTGTGCTGTCGCTGCCCCAGCCGTACGGATAGGCAATGGCATCATAGGCATTGAGCCTGGTGGTGACTTCGATGTCAATCCCGGCGTCCTTGATCTTGGCAATCACATTCTTGAGCCAGCGGGTGCGGTTTTCATAACCGCCACCGTAGAAGCCGGAACGGTTGTGAGCGCCCAAAAGCTCACTGATCAGGTAGCGGTGGCAGGCTTTGATGTCCACCGCATCGAATCCTGCCTGCTGAGCCAACCGTGCTGCAGCGACAAAATCATCTTCGAGGGCTTGCAGTTCCTCATCGGTGATCACCGGTTTGTCCGGATCCACTCCCGCCCGCCGGTCCAACTCCGGCTCATGGACCGCGATCACCTTCCCGTCACCGTAGCGGCCGGCATGAGTCAGCTGCAGCACCAGATACGGAGCCTTGCCGTTCGCCTCCAAGCCCGCCCGGCGGGTATCGTCCACCAGCTTGGCAAAGTTCTCTACGTTATTTTCATGGATATAAAGTTGGGAAGGTTTGCCCCGCCCTGCCCTGCTGGCAGCCGTTGCCTCAAACCAGACCAAGCCTGACCCGCCCCGGGCGAAGCGCTGATAGCGCCGGAAGGTCAATTCTCCAGGTGAGCCGTCTTCCAATGCATCGCAGCCTTCCATGGGCTGAATGCCGAGCCTGTTCGGGATCGTCTTTTTCCCCACGGAAACCGGTTCTTGTAAAACCGAAAAGTCTGCTGCAATGGGCAAATCCAGATCAAATCTCTCAAGATCTGCTTTTAACTCGTCCAACGTCTTGTAGCTAAACCGCATTTGCTGCATGAACCCCCATCCTCCTTACCTAAAATTCATATGTGCCCTGAGCGCAATTGCAGGATTAATCACAGTAGTGGAGAATAGCATGTAGATAAATAACCAAATAAAGGAGACCGGCCATGATAATCATCAAACCTAATTCCACTGTTTTGTTTCAAGGAGACAGCATCACCGACTGTGGGCGCAACCGCAGCGTTCCGGACAGCTTGGGCTGCGGCTATGCTTTCATCGTCGCTGGCATGTTCTCTGCTTTATACCCGGAACACAATGTCAAGTTTCTCAACCGCGGCATCAGCGGCAACAGGACCGAACACCTGGTGCAGCGCTGGCAGGAAGACTGTATCGACCTGCGGCCGGATTTCATCTCAATCATGATCGGGATCAATGATGTCTGGCATGCTTTCAATAAAAAAATAGAACCAGTGTCCCTTGAACAGTTTACCATCAATTACCGTACAATACTGCAAATGATCCGGGATCACCTGGATGCCCAGATTCTGCTGATGGAGCCTTATGTGCTGCACACCAGAGAAGAGTTCGAACTCTGGCGCCCGGATCTTGATCCAAAACGGGAGGCCGTGAAGGAATTGGCTGAGGAATTCGGCGCCATCTTCGTCCCCATTGACAGCATCATGCAGGAAGCTGCGCAAAAACTCGAGCCTGGTTTTTGGTGCCCAGATGGTGTCCATCCGGCACCTGCCGGCCACGGCCTGATTGCCAAAGCCTGGCTGGAGGCTGTTGGTGCGTTTTAGCAACTTATTCTATACCTGAATGGTATTTCCCTGCCATTTTCCTAGCTTCTACCATTGACGATCCGAGGTGTGAGAATAATGACTCCAAGAAAAACGGCAATCAACATCGGGCTGCTCGGCCTTGGGACTGTTGGCACCGGGACTATGGAGATCATCCGGAAGAACCGGGCTGATATAGCAGCCAGAACCGGAAGCGAGCTGAGAATCACCAAGGCGTTGGTGCGGGATTTAACCAAGCCTCGCCTCCACCTCGACCCGTCCATCGAACTGACTACAGATGCCGCATCGGTGCTTACCGATCCTGAAATTGACATCATAGTCGAAGTGATGGGCGGTATTGAGCCGGCAAAACAGTACATCCTCACTGCCCTAGAGCACGGCAAGCACGTTGTCACCGCCAACAAGGACCTGATGGCGCTGCATGGGCCGGAACTCTTTGCCGCTGCCCAGATGCACAACAGGCAGATCTATTATGAAGCCAGTGTGGGCGGCGGGATTCCCTTGCTCCGCCCCATCAAGCACTGCCTTGCAGCGAATAAAATCAAGAGCATCATGGGGATCATCAACGGCACAACGAATTATATTCTCACCCAGATGACCACGGCCAAGAAAGATTTCCAGGATGCCCTAGCTGAAGCTCAGGCTAAAGGTTTTGCCGAAGCGGATCCCAGCAGCGACCTCGAGGGAAGAGATGCTGCGTACAAGTTGGCGATTCTGGCAGGGCTGGCATTCCAAAGTATTGTCAAAGTCGAGCAAATTGCGACCGAAAGTATCGTGGAAGTCAGTGTGCGGGACATTATGTACGCCGATGAACTTGGTTTTGTGATTAAACTGCTGGCTATCGGCGAAGAAACACCGGAAGGGTTGAAACTCAGGGTCCACCCAACTTTGATACCGAAGGAACACCCGCTGGCTTCAGTGCATAATGAGTTCAATGCTCTGTTCTTGGTGGGCGATGCTGTGGGCGAGCTGATGTTCTTCGGCCGCGGCGCAGGCTCGCTGCCCACGGCAAGTGCCGTGACAGCGGATATCATCGAGGCGGTCCTCAACATCCACCACGGGATTGAGAATCATGCCATTGAGACGACATATACCGCTAAACCGGTCATCCCCATGTCCCAGAGCAGGTCCAAGTTTTACGTCAGGCTGAAAGCGAAGGATCAGCCAGGCGTATTCGGCAGTGTGGCCACCGTCTTCGGCGACGCCCAGGTCAGCCTGGACATGATCCTCCAGACTCGCCGGGACGTGAATCTGGCGGAAATTGTCCTGGTCACCCACGACGTGACCGAAGCGAACTTCTACAGCGCATTGAACCAGATCAAACAGCTGGATTCCATCCGCAACATCAGCAATGTGATCCGTGTGCTGGAAAGGGGTTAATCCATGCTCTACCAGGGAATCATTCAGCGGTACCGCCGTTTTCTGCCGGTGGCGGAAGATACGAGGATCATCACCCTCAACGAGGGCAACACCTTGCTGCTGCAGGCTGTCAACCTCCCAGCCATGCTCAAGCTGGATCTGGAATTGTACCTCAAGTTCGAGGGGCAAAACCCCACCGGGTCGTTTAAAGACCGGGGCATGACCATGGCCGTCACTCAAGCTGTGGCCAGAGGTGCCCGCGCGATTGTCTGCGCCTCTACGGGCAACACATCTGCCTCTGCTGCGGCGTACGCAGCCCGGGCACGGATTAAATGCCTGGTTTTAATCCCCCATGGGGCGATTGCTTTAGGTAAACTGGCGCAGGCGGTGGCCTACGGAGCCGAAGTCATTGCCGTGGAGGGCAATTTCGACCAGGCGCTGCAGCTGGTGCGCCAATTAGCCGAGACGCACCCCATTACCATCGTCAATTCCATCAACCCTGACAGGATCGAGGGACAGAAAACCGCAGCTTTTGAAATCTGCGATCAGCTCGGGGACGCCCCCGATTACCTGGTTATTCCCGTGGGAAATGCTGGAAATATCACCGCCTACTGGAAAGGGTTTAATGAATATTACCAGGCCGGCATAGCCGGCAAACTGCCCCGGATGTGCGGTTTCCAGGCCGCCGGTGCTGCCCCGATCGTCTTGGGCCATCCGGTGCCCAATCCAGAAACGATTGCCACCGCAATCCGCATCGGCAACCCGGCAAGCTGGGAAAAGGCTGTCCAGGCTCAAAGAGAAAGCGGCGGCCTGATCGACAGTGTCACCGATACGGAAATTCTTGAAGCGTACCAGCTCCTGGCTCAGACTGAAGGGATCTTTGCCGAACCGGCGTCTGCCGCTTCGGTTGCCGGCATGCTTAAACTGGCGCGATCCGGATACTTCCAGCCCGGCAGCAAAGTGGTCTGCATCCTTACCGGAACCGGCCTCAAAGACCCAGACACGGCCATCTCCATCGGGGTCAAACCCAAAGTAGTGGCCGCTGATCTGCAGGCAATCACCAGCATCCTAAACCTGGAGGCTGAACCATGCGAATCAAGATCCTGACTCCGGCCACCAGCGCCAATCTCGGCCCCGGTTTCGACACTCTGGGCCTAGCCCTTAATATATTCAACGAGCTGGAAATCGAGACTGATACCTCGGAGTTTACTATTGAGATCGAAGGCGAAGGCAGCAATTTCCTGCCGAGAGACAAAAAAAGCCTGGTCTACCAGGCCATAGCCAAGGTATATGCCGCGGTGGGGCAAGAAGTGCCGCCCCTTCAGGTCAAACAAAACAACCGAATCCCTATTGCTTCGGGATTGGGGAGCAGCGCTGCGGCGATTGTCGGCGGGCTTGCTGCCGCCAACCGCCTCTTAGGTTCTCCATTGCGGATGGACGATCTGCTGCAGCTGGCCGCGGCAATCGAAGGGCATCCTGACAATGTGGCCCCTGCCCTGTTGGGAGCCGTCGTGGCCAGTGGGATGGATGAGGGCAGGTTGATCTGGTACCGGATTCAACCGCTCAATCCACCGCGCATCGTTGTGATCAGCCCTGCTTTTCCCCTCTCCACAGCCAAGGCTAGGCAGGTGCTGCCGGACAAGGTGCCGCTGGCGGATGCCGTACACAATATCAGCCGCACCGCCTTCTTGATCCACTGCTTCGCTTCCGGCGACTACCGCAATCTGCGCTTTGCCATGGAAGACAAACTGCACCAAGCATATCGGGCACAGTTGATTCCCGGGCTGAACGATGTGATCAGTGCCTGCTGCGCAGCGGGAGGCCTCGGTGCGGCCTTGAGCGGTGCCGGCCCTGCTGTAATCGGCTTTGTCGATCCCACGGACCCAGGCCGGTCAGAAGCAGTTGCCGCAAGCATGCAGGACGCCTTCGCCAAACACGGTATTGCCAGCACTGTTATTTCCACTGATATTTGCACCACAGGCGTGGTATGCCTCTAGAGGGCTGCCAGCACCTGCCGAGCGTATTTTTGGGCCTCTGCAAGGGACAAGTCCCGGTAATTGCCGCACTGCACAGCATTGGCGGCAGGGACCTCGGCTGCTGTCAGGATTTTCAGCAGAGCGTTGACTAATGCAGCTTTGACCTGATCCACAGTGGCTTCGCCTACCTTCACCAAGTAAAAACCAGTACGGCAGCCCATGGGCGAAACGTCCACTATGCCGTCAAGCTCTTCCCGCATGAATACCGCCAGAAGATGCTCCAAGGCGTGGACAGCATTGGTCGGCATAATCTCCACGTTCGGCTGGGTAAAGCGCAGATCGAATTTCATGATCAGATCCCCTTTCGGGGTGGTGATTCGCCCACAGCTGCGCACAAAGGGGGCTTGTACCTTGGTGTGGTCCAGCGTAAAGCTCTCAACAATCACACGGTCCATGGATTCTTCCTCCTTTGATGTCTATTATAGATGAACATTAACCAATTAGCCATGGACTGCAGGCAAAAAGTATGGAAAGGACTGTAGGATGATGGTTACCTGCCGCCGGCTCAGCGCTGATGAATTTGCCCAGGCACTGGCAATTCGCTGGAGTGTTTTCGTCGATGAACAAAAAGTGCCTTCAGAACTTGAGCAGGATGAGTATGACCAAAGAGCCGTCCATTTTGGCGCGTTTATTGATGGACAGATGATCGGAACTGGTAGGGTTGTTGTCAAAGGGGACAAGGGGAAGATCGGCCGATTGGCTGTGCTTAAGCCCTATAGAAGCCAGGGTATCGGCATGCAGCTCTTGCACTGCATGGTCGAGTACTGTCGGGAGTTGGGCCTTGCTGAGGCTTACTTGGGAGCTCAAGTCCATGCCATCGGTTTCTACGAGAAAGCCGGCTTTACGGTGGAAGGTGATCTGTTTGACGATGCCGGCATCCCCCACCGCACTATGCGCAAAATGTTAAAAAAATAGAGATGTTGAAAACCAACATCTCCAGTAACAGTGGTTCCCTGTTAATGGCGGGATTTGAACTCAACCATGAAGTCCCGCAGTGCTTCACAGGCTTCCAGAGGTACGGCGTTGTAGATCGAAGCCCGGCATCCCCCAACGGAACGGTGCCCGCTGATGCCCACAAACCCTTTGGCCTTTGCTTCTTGAAGGAACTTGCTTTCAAGTTCTTTATCGGCTAAGGTGAACGTCACGTTCATCAGCGAGCGGGCTTCGGGCTCAGCATGCCCCACATAGAAACCACCGCTCTCATCGATTGCATCATACAGAACCTTGGCTTTGACTTTATTCTGAGCAAGCACAGCTTCGACACCACCGAGCTGGTCGACCCAGTCAAGGACTTTGCTCAGCAGGTAGATGGCAAAGGTCGGCGGTGTGTTGTACAGCGAATTGGAATCCGCATGAGTTGCGTACTTGAGCATGGTCGGAATCCTGTCGTTAGCCTGCTGCATCCAATCGCGGCGGATGATCACCACTGTGACTCCCGCAGGCCCGAGGTTCTTCTGCGCGCCGGCATAGATCAAGGCAAACTTGCTTACGTCTATCGGCCTGGAGAGAATGTCGCTGGACATGTCTGCCACCAGCGGCACACCTTTGGTATCGGGGAACTCCTGCCACTGTGTCCCGAAAATGGTATTGTTGGAAGTTATATGCACATAAGCGTGATCGGGATCAATCTGGAGTTGGCCCAAGGCGGGAATGTAGCTGTAGTTACGGTCTTCACTGCTGCCGCCCACAAAAGTGCTGCCCAGTTTTTCTGCTTCTTTGAGCGCCTTTTCCGACCAGGATCCGGTTAGGATGTAGTTGGCAGTCTTACCGGGAGCCAGGAAGTTCAGCGGTACCATGGCAAACTGCAAGCTGGCGCCGCCCTGCAAAAACAGCACGTCGTAGTCACTGGGTATCGCCAATAACTTGGACAACATCTCTTTGGCATGATTGTGAACAGCCTCGTAGTCTTTACCGCGGTGGCTCATCTCCACGATGGACATACCTGTGCCTTTGAAATCGACAAACTCGGCCTGGACAGCCTCCAGCACAGGAAGCGGCAGAGCTGCCGGGCCAGGATTGAAGTTATACGCCCTGTTCATCATCGCACCCCTTTACTATGGATAAACTTTGTACTATACTATCACAAAATGCACCATTAGAAAATACGAAATGATTATTTTTTCACGATATTTACACGCCTATTCGGGGTTTTACGTTTTCTTTATTTCTTTTTTCGTGAGACAATAGTACAATGAGGTAAACACCGCGTTGGGAAAATCACATGATGCAAGGAGAGAGAGAACCGATGTTTCGTGTGCTGGTTACGGACAAGATTAGCAAAGAAGGCCTAACTCCCCTGATGGAGAGCCCAGGCATTCAGTGCGTGATCCAGGAAGTTGCTGACACCAAGGACTTGGATACTTTCGATGCGCTGCTCGTCCGCAGTGCCACCAAAGTCACTGATGAACTGATGTCCAAAATGCCTCGACTGAAGATTATCGCCAGAGCGGGTGTGGGAGTGGACAATATCGATGTAAATGCAGCAACAAGGCGAGGTATCCTGGTGGTCAACGCCCCTGCAGGCAATACCATCTCCACAGCTGAGCACACTTTTGCCATGATGCTGGCTTTAGCCCGCAAAATCTACCCAGCCGCCAACTCCCTCAAGAGCGGCCAGTGGAACAGGTCTGCGTTCCAAGGCATAGAGCTCAAAGGCAAGACGCTGGGTGTTATCGGTTTTGGGCGCATCGGTTCGGAAGTTGCCAAACGGGCGCTGGCTTTTGAGATGGCCGTGCTCGCCTACGATCCATTCCTGACCAAAGACCGGGCCGAAAAACGGGGCGTCAAACCCGTCAGCATAAATGAACTCCTAGCTAAATCGGACATCATCACCATCCACACTCCCCTCACCCAGGAAACCAGGGGCCTTCTGAACATGGATTCACTCAAGATCACCAAGCCGGGAGTGCTGATTATAAACTGCGCCCGCGGCGGTATCGTGGACGAAGAAGCTCTGAAATATTACCTGCGCAGCGGCCATGTTGCCGGAGCGGCTTTGGACGTGTATGAATCTGAGCCGCCGCAGGACTCTGAATTGGTCCAGATGGATAACGTGCTGGCCACTCCCCACATAGCCGCTTCCACCAAGGAGGCACAGCTGAATGTGGCGATCATCGTTGCCGAAGAAGTACGCAACTTTGCCGAGGGTAAGGCTGTGCTCAACGGCGTAAACCTGCCGGCTGTCTCCAACGAAGTACTGGAACGGGTCAGCCATTATTACCAATTGACCAAGCTCATGGGCAAGGTCATTTCCAAGCTGGCCAAAGGGTCTGTCAAAATGCTGGACGTGCACTACAGTGGACCCATCACCACGCTGGAGACTTCTCTGATTACCCGTGGGCTTTTGGCCGGGTTCCTGCAGCCGCGGGTGGATTTCATTGTCAATGATGTCAACGCTCCGATCATAGCCAAAGAATACGGCATAGTTTACGGGGAGAAGTACTGCGACAACGGATCGCCATATGCCAATTTGATCAAAGTCGTGGCTAGCACAGATAACGGCCAATTCACCCTGGAAGGGACCTGCATTAGAGAATACGGCCCTCGGATTGTGAACATCGACGGGTTCGACATTGACATGGCACCGTTCGGCAGCGTCCTGGTGGTCGAACATGTGGACAAACCCGGTGTCATCGGCAAGATCGGCCAGGTTTTGGGCAGTAACAGCATCAATATCGGTGCCATGCAGGTAGGCCGCAAACAGCAAGGCGGTGCTGCTCTGATGATAATCAACATTGACAAGCCCGTCACTCCTGATGTGGAGGCTGAGCTTGCAAAGGTTGAGGATGTAACCAGGATCACTGCGATTGAGTTTTAGGTGCAAATTTAGAGAGCCTTTATGCGCCGGCCGGACAAGTTTTGGCCGGCGCTGATTTTTTTGGCATTTTCGGTTAGTCATTACCCCTTGATTGGGAAAAATAGAGACGTATATAATAGTAGAGGCTATCATGAATAACCTAGAAAGAGGGGTTTACAATGCAACGCAGACGGTTGTCGACTATTGTAGTTGTTGCCTTAGTGCTGCTCGCGGGGTTGTTTGTAGTTAGCCAATATCCGGAGATTTTTGTATCGGCCCAAACTGAGAGAGATAGGACTGTCACTTCAGAGGCGGAATCGAATTCCGCCGCACCGGCAGTCTTCTTTTTCGATAACCCTTACCTGATCGCCGATGTGGCTGAAGCAGCCAACCCTGCCACGGTGTACATTCAGGTAAAATGGAAGGTTCAGGACCAGGCTACTAGGTATTGGAGCCGCGACCCAATCAGCCAGTTCTTCGATTTCTTCTGGGGCATTCAGCCATATCAGCAGCCGACTCAGCGCATTACTCAAGGCAGCGGATTTATCATCGATGCATCGGGCATTGTCCTGACTAATCAGCACGTGGTCGGAAACGCAGGCCAAGGGCAGGAAATTACCGTCACAGTGACTTCACCGCAGATCAGCGGCGATTTCAAAGCCCGCATCCTAGGCTCCGACGCTACCCTAGATCTGGCTGTGCTGCAGATCGAAGGCGCAGACGGGCCATTCCCGACAGTACCGCTGGGCGACTCGGACAAGGCCCGCCAAGGCGAATTTGTGATTGCCATCGGTAACCCGTATGGGAGGCAATTCGACCATACAGTGACCGTTGGCGTCTTGAGCGCCAAGGGGCGGGAGATTGAGATTGTCGATACGAATGGAACCAGCAAAACCTACAAGAACCTGATGCAGACTGATGCGGCCATTAACAGCGGCAACTCCGGCGGCCCGCTTTTGAACATCAGGGGCGAGGTCATCGGCATCAACGCTGCTGTCCATGCCCAGGCTCAGGGAATCGGTTTCGCCATCCCGATCAATGTGGCTAAAGAGGTGCTGCAAGACCTAATTGAGATTGGCTCGGTCCAGCGGGCGTGGCTTGGAGTATGGCATACTGACGTCACAGAGCAAATAAAGAACTATTACCGTTTCCCAGACACGAAAGGTGTGATCGTCACCGAAGTAGTCTCCGGGTCACCGGCAGAAGAGGCGGGAATCCAAGCCGGCGATGTTATCCGCCGGATCAACGACACGGATATCCTCGGCCGCGACGACCTGGAGAACGCAGTTGCCCAATTCAAACCGGGAGACCAAGTAATGCTCACCATCTACCGTAGAGGACAAACCCTCCTGCTGCCGGTTACCCTGGGCAATAAACCGGCTGAATAACGCAGCTAACCGTGTAGATAAACAAAGAACCGCCCTGCCGTGATATCAGCAGGGCGGTTCTTTTTCCTCTAGAAATAGACGATTTGTTCTTTATCAGCGGCTTCCCGTGCTCTCAGGCATGCCTCGGTCACCACGAACGAATCTTTAGCGCTCACCAGGCATTTCCCTTCCCCACGGACCTGTTTGACAAAGTCATAAAAGATACCTTGGTTCTCCATCAGCGGGAGTTCCTTGGTGCCCTGCTCGTCTTCACTGACCAAATAGGCTTTGCCGTGGAGCACTTCGATTACGCCTTTGGTTCCGGCCACCCGCACCCGGTCGTCCCCGTGGGTTTCGGCGGTGCTGGGCCTAAGGTAATCTATGTTCACCGAAGCAAAAACTTCGTTGGTCAGTTTAAAGTGGCAAAGGGCGGTCATCTCCATGCTCCCCAGGCCCCGGTTGGCTGTGGTGGAGTGATGTGCCATCACCGAGACAAACTCCTGCCCGGCAAACCAATAAATCCAGTCGATGGCATGGCTGCCGACCCAGGGAATCGTACCTCCATAACTTTGACGGTGCTTGAAAAACTCTGGCCGGCTGCCAAGACGGTAAGACTTCTGGGCGTTAATCAGCCGCACTTCCCCGACCTTCCCTTCCTGGACTGCATGCCAGGCGGTGTAGAATGCAGGGTTGTAGCGGAGGCCGAACATGGCTGCCACTTCTGCACCCGACCGGTCGTACTCCCGCTTGAGGACGGCCAGTTCCTCCATAGTCGTAGCCAGAGGTTTTTCCGCAAACAGGTGCATTCCGCGGCTGAGCACTTCGAAGTTGACCTTGCCGTGATCGCCAAAGTGGCAGTTCACCGCCACAATATCCGGCTGCAGTTCATCGAGCATTTTGCGGTAATCATCATAACGCTGCGGCTGTTGGCCTCGCTTCTGGGCTGCCTGCAGGAACTTGCCCACATCTTCCCCGTCAGAACCAGGAGCCACTCCCACTACCTGGATGCTGGGATCCTGGTCCACGCCCTGAAAGACAAAGTTGGCATGGCCGCTGCTTCCAATGATACAGACTCGCATATGCATCAATCCTTTGCCTGAACTTGTCCCTTGCTTAACTTATCTTTTCAGTAAAACTTCCTGTTCATACTGCTTGACTTCGGCAAGCCATTCATCCCGCACCGGCACATTCTGGCGCAGGCAGTAATAATCCCAAACAGCAGCCCATGGATAAGATTTCAGTTCTTCCATCAGGGCCAGCCTGGAAGTGAGGTCGCCCTTGGCCTCACATTCCTTGAGCACTGCCGCTGGTTCCAACATCGCCTTCAGCAGAGCTTTGAGGGTATTGCGTGTACCGATGGTCCATGCGGCGATCCGGTTGATGCTGCCGTCGAAGAAATCGAGGGCAATAAAGACCCGGTCAATGACACCGCCTCGGACGATCTCTTCCATGATCCGCTGCAGTTCATCATCGAAAATCACCACATGGTCACTGTCCCAGCGCACCGGCCGGCTGACATGCAGCAGCAGGCGGTCGACAAAAGCCAGCGCGGCTGAGATTTTGTCGGCTATCGACTCGGTGGGATGGAAGTGGCCGGCGTCAAGGCACAAGGCCACGTTGTTCTTAGCGGCATAGCCGAGGTAGAATTCATTGGAACCTACCACATAAGATTCGGATCCGATGCCGAAGAGCTTGCCCTCCACGGCATCAATGTTGCAGCTAGTGTCAACATCCGCGGCCAGAATCTGGTCCAGAGATTCTTTCAAGCGCTGGCGCGGAGCAAAGCGATCAGCCGGCAGATCTTTGTAGCCGTCTGGCACCCAGATGTTGGTGACACAGGGAATGTCGAGCTCGCGCCCAAAGTAAGCTCCGATGTGCCGGCAGGCAATGCCGTGTTCAACCCAGAAGCGGCGGATCTTGGGGTCTTGATGGCTCAAAGTGAATCCGTCGTCGCTCAGCGGATGGGAGAAGAATGTGGGGTTGAAATCGAGGCCAATGCCGAGCGTTTTCGCCCATTCCACCCATTTTTGAAAATGCTCAGGTTTGAGCTCGTTGCGGTCGACTTTAGCCCCTGCGGTTTCTGCATACATGGCGTGGACATTTACTTTGTGCTTCCCTGGGATCAAGGACATAGCCTTGGCTAAATCCTGCCTCAGCTCATCGGGTGTGCGGGCGGCTCCAGGATAGCTGCCGGTAACTTGGATTCCACCAGTCAGCTCACCTGCTCCCTCGAAACCGCGGACATCATCGCCCTGCCAGCAGTTGATTGATACCCGGATTCTTGCCAGTTGATCCAAGACAGCGTCTGTATCGACACCCCATTTAGCGTAAAGTGCTCTCGCCTGTTCATAGCTGGACTCAATCGCTTTTTGTCGATCAGGCACGACTCTTCTACTCCTTTCTTGAACAGATCTTTTACCAATAGTAATGCTTCCCCTCAAATCCTTTATTTCCTGCTTCTTCCACTTGTAATTGCACTGTGATATAATAAAACAATCCAAGGGAGGTAGACTGTTATGGCAGTTGTTAAACCATTTCGTGCCCTGAGGCCTAATCCGGCATATGCGGATCAAATTGCCGATTTGCCCTACGATGTGATGAGCAGCGCGGAAGCAAGGATGATGGTGCAGGACAAGCCCCATTCCTTCCTGCGGATTGACCGGGCGGAGATTAACTTCCCTGAACCCGTTGACCCTTACCAGCCGCAGGTTTACGCTAAAGCCGCCAGCATCCTGCAGCAAATGATCACACAGGAGCTCTACCAGTTGGAATCAAGCGAATGCTTTTACGTCTACCGGCAGATCATGGACGGCCGGACTCAGACTGGGTTGGTCTGCACCACTGCAGTGGATGATTACATCAATGATGTGATAAAAAAACACGAGCACACCCATCCCGACAAGGAAATGGACCGGGCTGCCCATATTGAAGCGGTCGGTGCCCACACAGGCCCAATCCTGCAGACTTATCCGGATCAAGAGCAGATCACAGCGATCATCGAAAACTGGATCAACACCCATCAGCCGGTCTATCAGTTCACCGCCTACGGTGTGGAGCAGATCTGCTGGGTGATTGAGGCTCCGGAAGTGATCGCCGAGCTGCAATCGCTGTTTGCCGCTGTGCCGCATCTCTATATTGCTGACGGCCATCACCGCAGCGCGGCAGCCTTGCGGGTGGCGCAGAAAAAACGCCGGGAGAACCCGGATTGCGGCAGCAGTGAGGAGTTCAACTATTTCCTTTCCGTATTGTTCCCCGCTTCCCAACTGCGGATCATGGCATACAACCGCGTCGTCAGGGACTTGGGAGGGCTGAAGGATGAGGAATTTCTGGAAAAGATTCGGGAGCGGTTTGTGCTGGATTCGGCACCTGCTGCGCCTTATGCGCCGGAAGCTCCGCATCAATTCGGCATGTACTTTAGGGGCAAGTGGTTTAAACTCACCGCCAAACCTGAGTATATCCCGGAACAGGATCCCGTCAACCGCCTAGACGCAGCTATCCTGCAAAGCAATCTCCTCGCCCCGGTTTTGGGAATCCTTGATCCCCGCACCGATAAAAGGATCGAGTTCATCGGCGGTATCCGCGGCCTCGGAGAACTGGAGCGCCGGGTGAACGACGACATGCAGATCGCCTTCGCCCTCTACCCCACTTCCGTTGCCGATGTGATGCGGGTGGCAGATGCTGGTCTGGTGATGCCGCCCAAGTCGACCTGGTTCGAACCGAAATTGTTGAGCGGGTTGTTTATCCACCTAATCTAATGAGTAGGCTGCCCTTGTTGGCAGCCTACATCTGCTTCTGCAGCATGTCTGTGAATTTTGCCCGGAACTTCTGCACTTTGGGGTTAATAACCAGGCTGCAGTAAGGCTTCTCCGGGTGGTTGCGGAAATACTCCCGGTGGTAGTCCTCCGCCGGGTAAAATGCCTCCAATGGAACAATCTCCGTCACGATGGGGTCAGCCCAGTACTTCTGGTGGGTTTTGACCGCTTGCTCCGCTGCTTCTTTCTGCTTAGCATTGTGGTAGAAGATCACCGAACGGTACTGTGTGCCCACATCTTCCCCCTGCCGGTTCAAAGTCGTAGGATCATGGATGCTGAAGAAGACATCCAGCAGTTCGCCATACGTAATCACTTCCGGGTCGTACGTGACCTGCACCACTTCCGCATGGTTGGTGGTGTTGGTGCAGACTAGTTCGTAGCTCGGGTTTGGTACTGTACCGCCGGAATACCCGGGCAGCACCTGTTCCACGCCTTTCAACTCCGAAAAAACAGCTTCCAGGCACCAAAAACAGCCTCCGCCAAAAGTTGCCTGCTCCAGATTCTTGTCTGCCATGCTGCTCATCTCCTTTAATTAACTTTCACAGTTGTCTGCTCTGATCGCTCCAGTTTCCGCTCCAGCCGCTCCAACCGGTACTCAAAAGCAGCCGTGCGCGAGCGGTCCTGCGCCAGCGCCAAAGCCAGCCCCCGTTTGGTGAACTGCCGCGCTTTAATGTAATCTCTGCAGATGTGTTCATAGTATTTCGCCAGTTCCTCACAGGCTTGCATATCCCCGTTTTCCTGCGCCAGTACCAGCCAGATCCCTTCCGCCTGCTCCCACAGCCCCAGGCGTCTGTAGATCAGGGCTAGCTGTGCCAGCACCGCCAGACGCATCGCTCTGGAGTGAGCCAGGCTGCCCGCTCGCTGCAGAAACTCGGCTGCCTGGTGCCACTGGCGGTCTTGAATATACAGCTTGGCAATGGCCCAACACAGGGCACCCGACTTGATTTCCGCGGCTGGTTTTCCGGCCAGGAGATCCAGCACGCTCACCAGTGTTACCAAAGACAACACATCAGCCCGGTTGTGCTCCAGGACATCGACCAACAGCTCAGCCTGTTTGGTGCGGACAAAATCAAAATAACGTTGAGGGATCAGGCTGCCTGGGATGTCCCGCTCCCGGGCCACCTTCAGCACGAATCCTTCCAGGCTGTCCAAGCTGCAGCTGGGCAGGCTTTCCCGCCACAGTCTTCTGGCAGCATGGAGCAAATCAAGATGAACATGGTGTTTCCGCAGCGGTTCAAAACGGGCCAGCGTGAAGCGGTCTTTTAAGAGCGGCCAGTCAAAACTTTTACCATTGAACGAAACAACAGCGTCAAAATCATGAATCAGCTTGTACAAGTCGAAGAGCATAGCCGCCTCTTCATGGTAATCCCGCATCAGATACTGGCGCACCGTTACCTGATAGTCCCGGACAAAGGCGACACCAATCAAAAAAGCGCAGGTTCCCGCCCCGCCGGCGAGCCCTGTCGTCTCAGTGTCCAAGAACAGGGTTTTCGCCAGTTCGAGCGTTCTAATGGTCTGGTCCCTGGCGACAAAAGCAACCCGATCCCAATCCACCGCCAGGATGGAGTCCAGCCGCAGCCGGCCGTGATATGCATCCAGTGGATAAGTATGTTCTACCAAATAATAACAGCCGAACGGATTGGCCACCTCTCGCCCGGCGGGCAGGCCGAGGTCAACCTCCTGCGGCTTTTGCTCACGCTTTGGCCTGGAAGCAAACTGCCTAAGCTTTTGGCTGAGTTCCATGTTTGAGTGCCTCCTCCAAGAACAACCGCGCGTACTGTTTTGCTGCCTGATCAATTCCCGTTTGCGGGCCGATGCAGGAGGGGCAGCCAGCTTCGCAGGGGCAGCTCACCAGCAGCCGATAGGCCCGCTCCAGCACTGAACGGGAGATGTCGAACAGCTGCTTGGCATAGCCGACGCCCCCGGGATATCTCTCGTAGACATAAACCGTCGGAAGTTTGGTAAAGGGCGATTTGACCTGAGCGACCACTCCCAAATCCCCCGGCTCGCACATTAATTCCAGCGGAGCTGTGTTTAACAGCAGATGGGCCACACCGTTGAGGGCGTTTTGAATCATCTCCGAAGGGATCGATGGGTCAAGGTTCAGCTCTTGAGCAAACCAAAAAGCGGTGGTGTGCATCTCCTGCGCAGGTAGGGATACAGGGCCCCAGCCCACATTCTCATGGGTATAAAAACGGATTTTCTTGTATAAGTGAGTCTTGGCCGCAACCATTACCTCTCCCCAGGAGTGGAATACCGGTTCGGCTTCTACCTGCAGGGCCTCGTTCACACTGAGCACTTTCAAATCCACATCCAGGTTTGCATCAGTATAGTAATCCACTTTTACCCGGTGTGTATAGGCCTTTTGCCGCTCCCAATCAAGCTGATCAACATGATACTGGTTCCCTTCATGCATATAAATGGCGCCTTCATGAATCAGCATCGGAGCGCTGAAGCGGTCGACTTCGCCGATAACGGTACTTGCCCCATCGGTGGTATCGATGATCACGAAATTGTCCGCCGAAGCGCTCCGCAGCGAGATGTCATTGGCCGGGTAAACTTCGCTCATCCAGTAATAGCGCCCCTCCACAAAGCGGAGGATCCCCTCGTCGGCCAAGAAGTCCAGATACTCTGCCACGTCTTCCCCGCCAAACTGTTCTCCTGCCTGAAAAGGAAGCTCAAAAGCGGCACACTTCAAATGGCTGAGAAGAATATACATGTTGTTGGGGTCAATCAAAGCCCGCTCGGCGCCCTGCCCCAGGACAAAATCGGGATGGTTGATGATATACTGGTTGAGGGGGCTGGAATTGCCCACCAACACAGCGGCAGCCAGTTCGTGCTTGCGGCCGGCCCGGCCGATCTGCTGCCACAAACTGGCAATAGTCCCTGGGTAACCGTTGATCACCACTGCCTGCAGACTGCCGATGTCCACCCCCAGCTCCAAGGCATTTGTGCTGACAACCCCCAGCACTTTCCCCTCCCGCAGATCCCGCTCGATCTCCCGGCGTTGTTTCGGAAGATAGCCGCCGCGGTAGCCCCTGATCCGTTCCGTCAGGTCGCCGAGGCGCTTGAACGAACGCTGCAGGTAAGAGACGAGCACTTCCAAGTCCACCCGAGCCCGGGTAAAAATGATCGTCTGGATCTTGCGGGCAATGAACTCCTCGGCAATGCGGCGAGTTTCCAAGAGTGCGCTGCGGCGGATGCCAAGTGCTTGGTTGATCACCGGTGGGTTGTAGAAAATAACCTCTTTCGGCCCCGACGGTGCCCCATTCTGGTCGATGACAGCCACTTCCCGCCCGATCAGGCGCCGCCCATGTTCGCCTGGATTAGCGATCGTAGCGGACGCACAGATAAAGATGGGATTGGATCCGTAAAAGCGGCAGATGCGCTGCAGCCTTCTGAGCACATTGGCCACGTGGCTGCCGAACACACCGCGGTAAATGTGGAGTTCATCAACAACCACAAACTTCAAGTTCTCGAACAAACCCATCCATTTGGTGTGATGAGGCAGAATCCCGGAATGGAGCATGTCAGGATTGGTCACAACTATATTCCCCGCGGTGCGGATAGCCTGGCGAGCGTCGCTGGCTGTATCACCATCGTAAGTGTAGGTCTTGATGGTGTGGCCCAGTTTTTCGCCCATGCTCATCAGTTCCGCCACTTGATCCTGGGCTAATGCTTTGGTCGGGAACAAGTATAAAGCGCGGCTGGCAGAGTTCTCCAAGAGATGGTTCAATACCGGCAGGTTATAGCACAGCGTTTTCCCGGAAGCGGTTGGCGTGACCACGACTATATCTTTGCCCGCGTTCACCAGTTCAAAGGCCTGTGCCTGATGGGTATAGAGCTGCTCAATACCTTTCTCCCGCAGCAGTTTGGCAATGCTGGGATTCAGGCTGGAAGGAAATGGCCGGTACTGCGCAGGCTTTGCCGGTACGGTTTGCCAAAAAGTGACGTTTTTTGCCAGCTCACTTTTACGAAATTGCTCCAATACCTGCCCAATCATCATGCAAACCTCCACATTGACCCAGAGTGTATAGAATATAAGTTCGATTGACTGTGCATCCTTCCCTCCTTGCTCGTCGATTCTGCTTTACACGTTGTGGCAAATATGGTAAGCTATCAGTAGCGAAAATCGGGTTCGCCTGAAGAGAAAAGAGGTCAAATGTCCGTTGAGATCGGTACAGAAAAAGTTTACGATTGAGGACATCCCGTCGTCTTTCATTAACAATTTCGACAAATTTGCTTTTGAGTTTAACCGCCTTGAGAAGCAGCAGGACATGCAGATATTTCATTTTCACGATTACTACGAAATCTATTACCTGGTATCGGGCGAGCGGGATTATTTCATCGACAACCGGACTTATCACGTCAAGCCCGGAAATATCGTCCTGATCAACCGCGGCGTCATCCACCGCACCATTGGTGTCAGCTCCAAAGGTTATGAACGGGCTCTGTTTTACTATGACAAGGAATTCGAGGAAGAGATCAACCACCGCTACCCCACCGCGGGGCTGTTTTCCATCTTTCACCTGGACATGCATGTGTTCAACTTGGCGGAAGAGGACCAACAGTTTGTGCACGACCAGATCCGCAAGATCGCCAGGGAATGCCTGGAGAAACAGGAAAACTACCGGGATTACGTGGAAGTGCTTTTTGTTGAACTGTTGATCTGTCTCAAGCGCTGCATTTCCGGTTCACTCACAGCGGTCCCCCAGAAGGCAAACCCGAAAATGGCCAAGATATCTGATATTATTGCATTTATCAACAACAATTATATGAAACACCTGTCCTTGCCCCTGATTACCGAAAGGTTCTTCATCAGCACCAGCTGCTTCACCAAAACATTCAAAGAGGCCACCGGCTTCACTTTTGTGGAGTACTTGAACAACCTGCGCACGAAGCATGCCCAGTACTTGCTCCGAGGGACTGATCTCAGCGTTTCGGAAATAGCCGAACAGGTTGGTTTCGACAGCGTCACCCATTTCGGACGTGTATTCAAAAAATATACCGGCATCTCACCCTTGGCATACCGCAAGGACAAAAAATAAGCTCCCTCACGGGAGCTTGTTTTTATTCCCACTCAATAGTCGCAGGTGGTTTTGAGGTTATATCATAGACAACACGGTTAATATGTCTCACTTCATTCACGATTCTGTTAGAAGCCTTTTCCAGTACATCATAAGGTATCTTGGCCCAGTCAGCTGTCATGAAATCTTTGGTTGTGACCGCACGCAGGGCGACTGTGTAATCATAGGTCCTTTCATCACCCATGACGCCCACACTCCGCATGTTGGTAAGGACAGCAAAGTATTGATCAATGCTCCGGTTCAATCCTGCTTTACCGATCTCTTCGCAGAAGATTAGATCCACATCGCGGAGGATCTCCAACTTATCAAAAGTAACTTCGCCAATCACTCTTATAGCCAAGCCTGGCCCAGGGAAAGGCTGTCTCCATACCAGGTTTTCCGGCAAGCCTAGCTCAAGCCCAACCTTACGAACCTCATCCTTGAACAGATCGCGGAGGGGTTCGATTATCTCATCAAAATCTATATGGTCTGGAAGCCCGCCGACATTATGATGGCTCTTGATGACCGCTGCGTCTCCGACTCCGCTTTCAATCACATCAGGATAGATTGTACCTTGAACCAGGAAGTCAACCTTGCCCAGTTTTTTCGCCTCTTCCTCAAAAACACGGATGAACTCCTCACCAACGATTTTTCTTTTCTGTTCAGGATCGGTAACCCCTGCAAGGCGTTCTAAGAAACGCTCTTGGGCATTAACCCGAACAAAGTTCATATCAAATTGATGCGTAAACACATCCTCAATTTGATCGGCTTCGTTCTTACGCAGCAGGCCGTGATCGACTAAAATACAGGTTAGTTGTTTCCCAACAGCCTTATATACCAAGGCCGCAGCAACCGAGGAATCAACTCCGCCAGATAAGGCACATAAAACTTGTCTATTACCCACCTTTTCCTTAATTCTATCAACGGTTGTTTCAATAAACGAAGACATTTTCCAATCAGCCTGACAGCCGCAAATATTGAACAGGAAATTTTTGATTATCTCTTGCCCTTGTTCGGTATGCAGCACTTCAGGATGGAACTGCACACCGTATAACTTTTTCTCCACGTTGCCCATAGCGGCAACTGCACAATTGCGAGTTTGCGCCAATACCTCAAAGCCTGAAGGCATTTTAACCACCTGGAATGTATGGCTCATCCAGCAGCATGTATCAGCCTCTAGATTGGCAAACAAAGCATTATTAGTTTTGAGTGCAATATCAACTTTTCCATATTCCCCGGCTGAAGCTTTATCCACAGTACCACCAAGTACAGCGGCCATTAACTGCATGCCATAGCAAATCCCCAGAATGGGTATGCCCAAGTTAAAAACCTCGGGATCACATTTGGGCGCATTTTGATCTATTACAGAAGCTGGCCCACCAGTAAAGATAATACCCTTTGGATTTTTGCTTACAATCTTTTCAATGGACACATTATAAGGCATTACTTCACAATAAACATTAGCTTCACGGACTCTCCGGGCAATTAATTGATTATACTGGCCCCCGAAATCAAGAACTAATATAGTATCGTAATTCAATGAAAGTCCTCCTTTCGCGATCCCTATTTCGATAGACAAAGTATTTCTATATTATAGTTTAAAAAATCTTTCAGTGCAATGCAAATTGGTCATAACAAAAAAGTGCACACCTAACGCTAGATGATGAATCCAGCATTTGAGGGTGCACTTTTAGCTCGTCAGAGACCCTTGGCAAGCCCTATGTACAGCTGCTTCGCTTTACCTCGTAGACCGTACCTGGTTCGGTGGAAAAGCTGATCAGGCCAGCTGCTTTTTCAGCGGCAACTTCCTGCCCATTAACGTATACTGCAAGAGAATATGGATAGCGGATCCGGCACTGTGCGCCCAAGCTTGACCTGATTTTGGCGAAGGCCAGCAGCCCGTCTTCCCAGAAGATGTCTACGGTAAACCCACGGCGGGCCCGTAAGCCTGTGACGGAACCTGAAGGCCACTGTTTCGGCAGGGCCGGAAGCAGGCTGAGCTCATCAGCATGGCTCTGCAGCAGCATTTCTGCAATTCCAGCCGTGGCACCGAAGTTTCCGTCGATCTGGAACGGCGGATGGGCGTCGAACAGGTTATCATAGGTGAAATTACGCAGCAGTGTCCCCAGGTAATGATAGGCCTGCTCACTGTCTTCCAGCCTGGCCAGAAGGCAAATCAGCCAGGCACAGCTCCACCCAGTGCTTCCTCCCCCGTGCTCAAGCCGCCGCTTGATGGACACTTCACAGGCTTTGCTCAAACACGGATGCTTGTGCTTGAGAATCTGCCTTCCGGGATAAAGGCCGAACAGATGGGAAAAATGACGGTGCCCCAGTGAGGCCTCTTCAAGGTCCTCATGCCATTCCTGCAGTTGCCCATGACTGCCGACGCGCAGCGGCAGCAGCTGCTCTCTGGCGGCTTCCAGATCCCGGCGGAAGCCGGCGTCCACATCCAAGATTGTGCTGGCTTCAATGCAGTTGGTAAACAGATCCCAGATCAGCGACATATCCATGGTTGAACCATAGGTTACAGCCACTTTGTGGCCATTGGTATCAACGAACTCATTCTCAGGCGATGTGGACGGACAGGTCACCAGGTTGCCGTCCCTGTCGGTTGTCAGCCAGTCCAGGCAGAACAAGGCCGCGCCCTTCATGATGGGATAAGCCCGGCTGCGCAAGAACTCTCGGTCGCCGCCAAAGGCATAATGCTCCCACAGATGCCGGCTCAACCATGCACCAGCCATCGGCCAGAACGCCCATTTGGCCGAACCGCAGACCGGAGCGGAGTGACGCCACAGATCCACATTGTGGTGCGCTGTCCAACCCCGGGCGCTGTAATGCACCCGGGCAGTCTTGCCGCCAGTGATCACCAAATCATCAATCAAGTCGAACAGTGGTGTGTGGCACTCAGCCAAATTGCACACCTCCGCCGGCCAGTAGTTCATTTCAAGGTTGATGTTTGTGGTGTAGTTGCAGCTCCACGGCGGTTCTACCTGATCATTCCAGATTCCCTGAAGGTTGGCCGGCTGAGTGCCCGGCCGGGATGAGGAAATCAACAGGTAACGGCCGAAGTCAAAATAAAGAGCCGTCAGTGCCGGATCAAGCTCTCCCCGCCTTACTTGCTCCAACCACGCATCTGTGGGCAGACCGGGGTACAGAGGCTCGCCGAGGTCCAACTTAACGCGGTTGAACAGCTCTTTATAGTCTTTGACATGTGCGTCGAGAAGTTCGGAATAGGCCTTCCCTGCTGCCCGCTCCATCATCGCTGCACAGCTTGCTTTCGGGTCTTTGCCTTCCAAGTGAGGATTTTTGTCAAAGCCGTTGAAGCTGGTGGCTGCCACCAAGATGATCGTTGCACTGGTGGCACCGGCTACAATCAGCTTGTCATCTTCGGCTGCAAGGGTGCCTTCATCGATCGCCACCTGCACCTGAATGCGGTATCGCATACCCTCGCTGACATCATCTTCGTAAATGACATAGTTGTCCAGCTTGGCAGCATAACGCGGAATAACTGCCACAGGGCATCTACCGTCAAGTACAAGGCCATTTTCACCTGCCTTGCTCACAATGTAGCGGTGCGGGCTCTCCAGTGAAAGCTGAAAGTTTACTTGGCCCGGCTTTTCGCTGTGCTGGCGGATTATCATGGCCTGGTCAGGCTGTGAGCAAAATATCTCTCTAACATACTTTCCAGTCCTGGTGACAAAAGAAACGGTGACCACAGCCCGCTCCAAATCCAGTTCCCGGTAGTAGTCAGTGATCCCGCCATCCAGGACATTTTCCATTTTCAAGACACCCAGCGGCTGATATGCTTCTGTATACGTCCCCTGCATCTTGGCCTCAATCAGCTCTTGGGCTTTGTGATATTCACCGGACATGATCAACTGGCGTGCTTCGCGCAGATAGTCATAGGCCTGGTAGTTGTTGCGATCTCGAGGCCGTCCGGACCAAAGCGTGTCTTCGTTAAGCTGAATCCGTTCTTGCCTGGCATCTCCAAATATCATTCCGCCAAGGCGCCCGTTGCCAACAGGCAGTGCTTCAACCCAAGTCAACGCTGGTTTCTGGTACCATAGCTTGCGGCGAATAATGTTTGAACCCGACATAAGCAATCCTCCTAGAACCGTTGGCGAATATCAGTTGAAATATTCTGTTTATCGGACAAAACTCCTGCAAATAAAATATCTCCCAATGCACTGCATTGGGAGACGGCTTCAAGAAATCATCAGCTAGCGGCAGCAGTTCTCCAGTGTACCGGTCAATACTGCGGCACCAGTCTTCCCAGTGTCCCGGTTGAGCGGACGGACAACGATCAAAGTGTTCACCGGCCATCCCTGGCCAGGTTCGAAGTTGAGCGTGCCAGCCCAGGTCACAGGATCGCCGGGAGCCAGTGAAACCGGCAAAAGGATAAACTCGAAGGTGTTGTTTTCCGGCGGCGGGAAAGCAATGCGCGCTTGATAGCTGTTGAATGAGCCCAGATTTGACGGGTCAGGGACTCCTACAGCCAGAACGCTTACTGAGCGCTGGTTTGTGTTCAGGAAACGGATTAAGGCGCTTCCAGCCGCATCTGAAATCATGTTTCCAGACCGTTCCAGCAGAACTACGCAGGGTGGTTCCACATCTTGTTTACAGGGGACACACAGCACATCACAAGGGAAGATTTCATTCGGATTGGTGATTTGCGGATTAGCGGCAATCAGAGCATTGACGCTTACCCCAAACCTTTGGGCGACTGTAAACATTGTATCCCCCGGCTGGACTGTGTAACGGCATGCGAATCCAGGCGGGCAGGAAACAGGCATCCTGCACTGCTGCTGTCCGGGAACGCACAGTACATCGCACGGAAAGATCAGATTTGGATTGGTGATGTGCGGATTGGCGGCAATCAAGGCATTGACGCTGACCCCAAACCGCTGGGCGATCGAAAACATTGTGTCGCCAGGTTGGACGGTGTAGCGGCCTTGGAATCCCGGTGGACAGGATGCCGGTATCCGGCACTGAGTTTGCTGCTGCCCCGGCACGCACAGCACATCTCCAGGGAAGATTTGGCTGGGATTGGTGATGTGCGGATTGGCGGCAATCAGGGCATTTAGACTAACTCCGAACCGCTGAGCGATCAAGAACATGCTGTCCCCAGGCCTTACAGTATAACGCCCCTGAAATCCCGGCGGGCAGGAAGCAGGAACACGTCCGCTGTGCATATAAACCCTCCTTTACTAAGACCTCGCTATATTCTATTAGGAATTAGTAACGTGGTGTTAGTAAACGGGTCCTGTTTTTACCCGGGCACCTCCGGCGGTTAATATGCTGAAAATGTTACGATGAAATATCAGATATGTATAGTAATTTAACAGATTGTTATCTATAATTGAAATAAGGGCAAATGATTACAGCGTTGGGGGTGATCCACTCAATCTAGAGAAGGCGCCTGTGCAGCTTAATCATATTGAACATAATGAGGGAGGGCTATCATGTTCAGGAACTTTAAGTCACACGGGTTATTGGTTGTCTTGCTCGTCAGTGTGCTGTTGTCTGGATGTTTCGGGTTTGGGAAATCAGAACCAGAAATTACTGTTACGGGGATCGAGGACGGTCAGTCATATGAAAATCCTGTTACCCCTGTAATCACCCCAAAAAGCGGCACTGTGATCAAAGAAGTGAAACTTACGATGCCCTATTCACCAGCGGCTCTCTGATTGCTGTGTCCGGTGATTACACTCTTACAATTGTTGCCGAGCATGAAAAAAGCAAGAAAACCAAAACCTTTGAATTTACATTTGTGCTGAGTATTGACAAGCCGGTTATTATGGTAACAGGTGTGGAAGATGGGGAAATCTATTATAAACCTGTAACCCCAGTCATCACCACTCTCGATCCGAATGACATTATCGAAGCTACATTAAATGACGAGGACTACGTCTTAGGCACGCCAATTACTGAGGTCGGTTCGTATTCGCTCAAGATAACAGCTACCAACGCTGACAGTAAAACCGCAGAGTTAACTATTCACTTCCAGATTGTCGCCTCGTGGGTCGAGTTAACAATCGGCACTGACACAACAGGCTTCGGAGCCGATAAAGGTTCGCGGTCTATAAACACTGATCCAAACTATGTCAGAACCGGTGAACGAAGCGTCCGTTTCGATAATCAGACTGGTACCAAATCAGCCTTAAGAATCAACCGGCCTGCCCATCCGGATTGGCCAGCCGATTGGACACCGTTCGATACATTAACCTTCTGGATCTATATCTTTGATGCTTCTAAAATAAGCAGCATGGAGCTGAGGTTGTATACTATGTCCAATCCGCATGACAAGGGTTACCCAGCTGCAATTAGCCCAAGCGATCTGGAACCTGGCTGGAACCGCCTTGACTTTTCATTCGAAGCATTGGGTATTGCTGCTGACGACTTAAGGAATATGCAAAACAATTTTACCTGGATTGACTTGATCATTCGCAGTTCCACAGAAGTGGTCACAGTCTATATCGATGATATATTCCTTTATGCATCAGAACTTATCGACCCGGAAGATATCTAGAATGAGTGCAAAACCACTAACTGCGGGTCTTAATCAGTAAATGAAGGCGGCAGGCAAACAGCCTGCCGCCTCATTTACTCCTTATGGCTATTTACTTATTCATTGTACAGCTTGATGTCATAAAGGTTATATGGCTTTATTCCTGCCACCACATGGCAATCGCATCGTAGTAGTAGGTCATGGCCGTTGCTCCATCTGCGGTCCGGACCTGGAACTCGATCAAGTCAACACTGGAGCGGTTGAAATATTTCTCGGGATCAGCCAGGTCGATCTCTACATAATTCCATCCGTCCACAAACGCTGAGGCTGGGAATGGGTAGTTGATTTTCCCGCCGCCGGGCAGCCAGAAACAGATCTGCAGGGCTACATCCTCACGTAATAAAGAAGCCTGCGGGAAATAAACCCAGAAACCCATACGGTTGAACTTGGTCAAATCCCTTTGATAATTCGGGTGGTAATCGCGGAGGCGTACCATGGAACGAGCGTCGGTCCCAGCCTTGTCGACCCGCAGCGCCCCGCTGCCGGCTTTGACAAATTGCTTATCGGTTGTGTGGCTGATCGCCGCGTCGTTTTCTCTGCTGTATCCTTCAAAACTGCTGAAATCATCAATTAGAATGTAGTTGGAAACCCCCTGCATGATCGTGAATGTGACGGAACGGGTCTGGGTCTTACCGTTCGATGTGGCTGTTGCTGTCAGGGTGTAGCGGCCGTTTGCGGCAATCGGCTCTCCGCTATATGGCTGTCCATTGAGCACAATGGACAACTCAGCGTCAGCAGGTTGAACTTCTACTGATGGAGTAACCGCCTGAGCATAAAAACCGCCGTCTTGCACTCCGGTAATGTTCACAGCCACTTGCGGATCACATCCGGCAAGAACAATTACCAGCATTGTCAGGACGGCTGTACTGATCACGAATTGACGACTGCGCATGAAAAATGTCCCTCCTTATGATTTTTCTGCAATAATTATAACAAATAATTAGCATCTATTTAAGAGCAGATTTCTCACAAAACGGGACATTTCTCAACGCTTCTGCCGTAAATGCCCTGATTTAGCTTACAAAGGCATGGTATATTGATTTTACCGCCCGCTCAAAATCGGAGTTGGCCACCCCGACGATCAAGTTAATGCCGTGGGCTCCCTGATCGATCATCCGCACATTGATCTGCGCCTTGGCCAAAGCAGTGAACAATCTGGCAGCAATGCCGTGCTTCCGGGCAACACCCTGCCCAACAGTGGCAATCAGGGCAATATCTTCAATGACTTCCACTCTGTCGGGCTGCAGCCGCTCGTAAATCAGCTCAATCACCCGATCCAGTTTGCCATTCAGCTCTGAGCGCAAAATTACAAGCGAAACCATGTCAATACCAGAAGGCATGTGCGAAAACGAGATCCGCAGTTCTTCCAGGATGGAGAGCAGCCTTCTCACAAAGCCCATTTCCGAATGCATCAGTGCTTTCTCGACCTGAATGATCACAAAATCCTTTTGACCCGCCACACCAATGATATCCCTGCTGTCATCAGGGTCGTCAACAGTTTTGACGATCAGCGTTCCTGGGTGATCCGGGCAGTTTGTATTGCGGATATTGATCGGAATACCTACTTGACTTACGGGATAGATGGCTGCCTCATGCAGCACATTGGCACCGTTGTAGGCCAATTCCCGCAGTTCCCGATAGGTAATGAGAGAAATTGGCCGGGGGTTTTCCACAAGGCGCGGATCGACCATGAAAAATCCCGACACATCGGTCCAGTTCTCGTACACTTTGGCTTTTACGCCGCGGGCGACCAAGGATCCGGTTATGTCAGAACCGCCGCGGGGAAAAGTTTTAATAGATCCGTCAGGCATTAGGCCGTAGAATCCTGGAATCACCGCCCGCATCCCCGGCTGCAGCTTCGCGGCGATCAGCTCTTCGGTTGCGGCAAGATCCAGGCAGCCGTATGCGTTAAAGCGCACCAATTCCGCCGCATCCACGAACTCGTATCCCAAGTAGGCCGCCAAGATCACTGCATTGAGAAACTCTCCTCTGCTGGCGGCATAGTCAGGCTGGGGCTGCTGCGGGATCTGACGGTATATCTCATTGAGCAAACCATCAATATTGAGATCCAGCTCTAATCCAGAAACAATGGAACGATACCTGTCGGTAATCAAGGAAAAAAGATCATCAAACCCCTCTCCCCGTGATATCCGGTCGTGGCAGGCATAGAGCAAATCGGTAACTTTATGATCTTTGGCATCCCTTTTTCCCGGTGCCGAAACCACTACGAAGCACCGTTCCGGATCTTGTTCAACGATGCCTTTAACCTTTTTGAACGCTTCAGCATTTGCCAGCGACGTGCCGCCAAACTTGGCCACCCGTATATCCATCAGAGATTGTCCTCCTTGCAGATCTCAGCCCTGCTGCCGCATTTTCTTGATGAAACGGCCAATTCTGACCAAAGCTTTTTCCAGATTGGTCAAGGAGTAGGCATAGGAGCAGCGGATGTAACCTTCACCGCACTTGCCGAAAGCAGTCCCCGGCACTACGGCCACCCTTTCCTCCTGCAGCAGCCTGTTGCAGAATTCCTCGCTGCTCAAACCCACGGACTTGATGGACGGGAAAACATAGAACGCACCCTTGGGTTCAAAACATTCCAGCCCCATCTGGCGAAACCCGTGGACCACGAATTTGCGCCTCAGATCATATTCATTGCGCATCATTTTCACCGACTCCATCCCGTTCCGCAGCGCTTCAATCGCGGCATACTGGCTGATAGTCGGGCTGCACATGATCGTGAATTGATGCACCTTCGTCATTCCGGCAATAATCTCCGCATTCCCAGCAGCATAACCCAACCGCCACCCGGTCATGGAAAAAGCTTTGGAAAAACCGTTGATCACGATGGTCCGATGTTCCATTCCCGGTAGAGATGCAATCGATACATGCTTAACCCCATATGTCAGTTCACTGTAGATCTCATCGGAAATCACAAGCAAATCATACTTGCGGACCACCTCCGCCAAGGCCTCCAGATCGTGCCGCTCCAAAATTGCGCCGGTGGGGTTGTTGGGGTACGGTAAAACCAGAATCTTTGTTTTCGGCGTGATTGCCTTCTCGAGCTCGGCCGCGGTCAAACGGAATTCCGTTGCTTCAGTTGTGGGCACCGCAACCGGTACACCCCCTGCCAAAATAGCACAAGGGGCGTAGGAGACAAACGAAGGCTCGGGGATCAAGACCTCGTCTCCCGGCTCCAGTACAGTGCGCATGGCCAAGTCAATGGCTTCGCTCGCGCCGATGGTAATCACAATTTGATCCTCAGCCCGGTACTTTAATCCATATTGTTCAGCCAAAAACCGGCTTACTTCCCTGCGCAGCTCCAGCAAACCAGCATTGGATGTGTATGTGGTCATTCCCTTTTCCAGAACGTAGATCCCCTCTTCCCGCACATGCCAGGGCGTGGGGAAATCCGGCTCACCCACACCCAATGAGACTACATCCTGCATCTGGGCGACAATGTCAAAGAATTTGCGAATGCCAGACGGCTGCAGGCTCTTGACTTTACTGTTGACCCAAGAATCTCTCATAACCAAATCGCCGCCCGCTGATCCTGTGTTTCAGGTCCGAAAACGAACCCTTCCTGTTTGTATTTTTTCAGCACAAAATGGGTTGCGCAGCTCAGTACCCCTTCCATGGGGGCAAGTTTCTGAGAAACAAACATGGCAACATCCTTCATAGTCTTGCCCTCAATGATCACGGTAAGGTCAAACCCACCGGACATGAGAAAGACACTGGTGACCTCCGGATACTGATAGATGCGTTCGGCGATCTTGTCAAAGCCCAAACCTCTCTGGGGTGTCACCTTTACTTCGATTAGGGCAGTCACCAGTTCCCTGTTGGCTTTTTCCCAATCAATCACAGTATGGTACCCCAAAATGATCCGCTCGTGCTCCAATTTGGCCATCAGCTCGCCGACTTCGGCTTCTGATATCTCCAAGACTGCCGCCAGCTGCTTTGCGGAAATCCGGCTGTTGTGCTCGAGGATCTCCAACAGTTTTCTCTCCACAGCAATCCCTCCAGTATCACTACTAATATTTCTTAATTTTAGCGGATCCTGGTGATTAATTCAATACTGAATCGTCCCTATACAATAGGAAAGAGAATGCGAGCCGTGTAGATCACGAATGTCAAAGTCACAGCGCTGAAGACCGTCGCCAGCATCACAGCCTGAGAAGCAAAATCCGGGCGGTTGTCAAACTCCACGGCAATCAGTGCAGTGTTGACGGCAGTGGGGACTGAAGAAGAAATCATCAACGCCTGAGCTACAACACCAGTAAAACCGAAGAGCCTAATCAGAATCAAAGCCAAAACCGGCCCGCCGATCAGGCGCATAGCCACAGCCAGATAGATTTCCTTGTCTTTTAAGTTGAAAGAAGTGCGGGAAAGCTGGACACCCAATGTCAAGAGGGCAATGGAAATCAAGCCCTGCCTGATAAAGAGAAAACCCGGCCAGAACGGTGCCGCGGTCAAGTCAATCGAGAGGGATTTGAGAATAAATGCTGTAGGAATAGCATAGACTGTGGGCATATGCAGAATCGTCCGCAGCGACTCCTTCCAGTTCAAGTAAGCCCTTCCGGCGTTAAACACACCGATCGTATTGGTAGTCACATTCTGCACTACCAAAATCATGATCTGGGTGGTCAGCGCCAAGTCCAGATAAGGAGCTTGTCCATCGAAAACATACGGTGCGCTGCTGAAAACAAGCGTAATCAAGGGGACTCCGATGTTGCCGGAGTTGTAAAACATCACAGCGTTTTTGAAAGCGCTGGTGGTGCGCAGATCATAGCCCCTTATCCGCGCTGCCAAGCTGGCGGCCAGCATATTGGTGATCAAGAGCATAATGCCGAAGAGAAATGCTTTGAGCAGAGTTAAATCAATAGGTGTTGTGTACAAATTCACGAAAACAAAAATTGGTACGAAAACATAAAGGTTGAACTTGGTCAATGTGAAAATATCCAGTTTAAAAGCCCGGTTAAGCACATATCCAAGCAAAATGACTGTAAAAATTGGAATGATGTTATTTCCTAAAATGTAGAAGAAAACCTGCATTAGACCAAACCCTTTTACTATGTATTTGTATTCTATTTGATAATACACCTAACCTCGGCATTTGCCAAGCAGAAATCGTTGCGCCATTAGTTAACATCCATCTAAAAAATTGTTACTTTCATGATTATTAAAAAAAGGAATTACAGAATTAGTGTAGAAATAATCATCACTCGATTTACCTAAGCAGTTACAACCCGGCACCTGCGTTAAAGCAGCGATTGAACTAACCTACCGTTAAGTTCTAAAACCGGGAGGAACAATGCGAATGCTGAATCTTTCCCCGAAAACCGGGCAAGCAGCTACTGCTCATATCCTGATTGGTTCCAACGATCCCACCGTACTAAATGATTTGACTGCTCTCGATCCTCATCAGTTCCAGCTGATTCCCATAAAAACCAGTCACGAAGCCTTACTGTTTGTCGAAAAGAGTTCCGTCGAACTGATCGTTTTGGACTTGGATTCACTCGGGCCTGATGGACTGCTTGCGGCAATGATCATCCGCCATCGGGATCCAACGCGGCATATCCCTATGATCTTGCTGTCCAGCCAAGAAAAACTGCCTATTTATGCCATCGACGGCTGCAGCGGTTGTCTTGATTTCGTTGCCAAACCATACGATCGGGAAGTCCTGCTCTGGAAAATTGAGAGCTTTTTACGCATGCGGACTTACCTGCGGCAGATAAAGAGCTTCCCGGACGAGCCGGATCTCGTCCGCGGCAGCGCAAGGCCCAATCGCGTACCGGAACCTGTGAACAACCACATCGAAAGCTTCATCAATTACAACAGCTCGGCCCTGTCCAGCCAGTTGGCAGCCTGCATTGCCCATGAAATCAAGAACCCGCTCACCACGATGCAGGCTATGCTGGAAATCGCCAAGCTGTCGCAGCGTCCGCTGCAGCCGGACAAGATTGAGATACTCCTTGAAGAGCTGCAGCATATCAGCAACATTGTCAACAACTCCATGGGCATCAGCAAGAATCAGCGCGCGTCCAGGACAGTGCATCATCTGGAACAGATTATTCAGAACATGAAGCCGATCTTGGAAGCTAAAAGTGCTTTGGAAAAAAAGAAGATCGTGTATGAGTTGAACTCATGTCCACCGATTCTGGTCAACCACCAAGATATTGTCCAGCTGATCCTTAACCTAGCCCTGAACGGCTTGGAAGCCATGGCGCAGCAGGGTACGAATCTGTTTATCACCACTGAGTTTCAAAACGGCAGCGTCTTGCTGCACGTAAGTGACGAAGGCCCCGGCATACCACCGGAAATCCAGCAGAAGATTTGGGAGCCATTTTACACAACCAAACCCTCAGGGTCAGGATTGGGCCTGGTAATCTGCCGTGCCTTGGCTGAGCGAAACGATGCAGAAATCAGCATCAGTTCTGCCTGCTGCGGTGCCACTTTTACCGTAAAATTCCAGCCTCACGCGGACTAGACTGGATATTTACGGCGCCAACCGCTAAGTTTTTCCAGCAGCTCGTTCACGAGCTGCTGTTTTTGTTCTGGTGGCAAAAATGCAGCCTGCGCTCCGTTAAGGACAATTTGCTCGTTCTCAGAAGGCGAGAAACCAAAAGCTTCTGCCAACAGTTGGTATTCAGAGGAAATGGTGATGCCGGAAGTTGTGGGGTCATCGTCTCCCAAGCTGATCAGCACTCCCTGCTCGAAGAGCCTGCGCACTGGATGCTGTTCCAGGCTGGCCACAGCCCGGGTGTGCACATTGCTCGTAGGGCAGACTTCCAAGGTGATTCCTGCTTGGACCACTTGCTCAATCAATTCCGGCCGGCGGGCGATTTGGATGCCGTGCCCGACGCGGTCAGCACCTAACTTGATGATCGCTTCGAAAACTCCGCTGCCGTCACCTACTTCCCCCGCATGGACAGTAATGCCCAAACCGCAGGTTTTGGCGAGCTCAAAAGCCTCGACGAAAATCCCGGCGGGATAAGCTGCTTCATCGCCAGCAATGTCAAAACCAGCCACGCCTTGGCCGGCATACGTGGCGGCAGCTTTGGCCAGGTCCAGGTTCGCAGCAGGATCATGATGCCTCAAAGCGCAGACAATCACCCGGGCGGCGACCGGATATTGGGCACTTGCCCTTTGGATACCCGCGAGCACCTCTTCGATCGCCCCTTCCAGGCAACGCCCCCTTGCCAAGTGCAGCAGTGGGCCGAACCTTATCTCAAGGTAGCATACATTCTGGCGGTAGGCATCTTCCACAGCTTCAAACGCCATGCGTTCCAAGACACCTGGATACTGGGAAACCAGCAGTGACCGATCCACTTTGACCAGAAAATCAGCAAGACTCTGGTCCGCTTCCGAAACCCTCAGGTACGCTTTGGCCTCTTCCAGGTCTGTAACCGGAACTGGGATATGGAACCTTTTCACACACTCCAGAAACGTTTCCGGCCGCAGCGCACCCTCGAGATGGTGATGAAGATTCACTTTGGGCAGCTCGGCCCAGATCGCTTGCTGCATCACTTAACCCCCGCTTTGCTTTATGGAGTTGCTGAGTTTAATTTCGCCATCCACTGCGGAAAGCCTTGTTTTCAGCGGCCGCGTTTCTACAGCGCCGCAAAGCGTCCGTAGATGATCGGCTGCAGGTAAATCGCCCGCAGCAGTTCTTCATCCGCGTAATCTTCAAACAAGTCCTTGCGAGGTTTGCCGTTCACTTCAATAATCCATGGTTTATAACTTGTGTCTATGATGCAGTCCACACTCATTTCAGCGAACATGCCGAGATTCTTTGTGAGCAGCCTTGCCACATCAGTGCCCATGGTTGTGAGTGGCTTGATTAAATGCGCCAGCCCTATTTCCGTCAAGAGTTCGGTTCCATCAGTAATTGTGTAAACAAAATTGCTGATCAGGTAATTAAGGCGGTTGAACCGGCTCATGATCCCGGTTACCGCCCATTTCCCCTCCCCATTCCGCTGAACGAGCATCCTGAGATCGAAAAAACGCCCCCGCAGCCGCAGAGGCTCAACATACTGCTGCACCAGGTAGGAGCCCTTTTTCGCTTCCCGCAGCATTTCTTTGATCCAGTCCCGCAGTTGATCCGCCTTTGTAAAGCTTTGATACGGCCGGCGCAGCGTCTCAAAATAAACTTGATACTGCTCCTCCGTACGCTCAACCTTGTAGATGTCGAACCCATAATGGCCAAAGCTTGGTTTAAGGATCACCTGCCGGTATTTCCCGAGCATACGCATACAACCATCCCAACTGTATTCGGCAGTCTCAGGCAGATTCTGGGCGAGTCTTGACCCCTTGAGTATATTTGCCACCAGGATTTTGCTCAAACGGTTATCATGGTTGAAAACACATCTTGCACCCAGGACACTGGCCAAGCGCGCGACGGTCCTGGCATTTGTGCCGTAAAGCCGGTTGTAGACAGCATCGGGAAAGCGGGTAACCCCCGGCACCCACTCCCCGTCTTTCAAGACAAGCCCACGTACTGTGTCGTGCATCCAATCAATCCCGTATGGTGTGAAGACAACCAGGCTCACATTCAGCGCTTCCAGTTCTTCAGTCAGATCGAGATATACATGGTAGCCATCTTCCAGCGGCTCCAAGGTTATCGTTAGGATTCCAAGCAACACTTTGTTTTTCACCAGCATCACCGGTTCCACTATATGCAGCCCAGTGCCGTTCGCTACATTCAAAGGGACTTTGATTGATCTTTACCAGTGATTATGTTACGATTCGGATGAGTGAAACACACCAAAAGGAGCTCCGCCCATGTCCCAGTGCCTGAAGATCGATCCAGCGGACAATGTTGCCACAGCCTTGTCTGAGCTTTATGAAGGAACAGTAGTGAGCTTTGGGGAACACACTATTAGGCTGCGCAATACCATCAACCGGGGGCACAAGTTCGCCCTCACAGATTTGGATCCCGGCTCTGATGTGATTAAGTACGGCTCCTGTATCGGTAGAGCTTCCAGGGCAATCGCCGCCGGCGAGCATGTCCACACCCACAATCTCGCAACCAAGCTGGGCCGTGCTGTCGCCTATCAATATCAGCCGCTGCCGGCAGCCGAGCTTCCGAAACCGGATATCCAGTCTTTCATGGGATTTCTGCGAGCAGACGGCCAGGTGGGCATTCGCAACGAGATCTGGATTCTACCCACAGTAGGCTGCGCCAACCGCATTGCCGGCATCATTGCCGAACGGGCCCGGATGGTACTGCAGAGCGAACCGTGGGCCCAGAATATTGACGGAATCTACGCCTTTCCTCACCAGTTCGGCTGTTCTCAGCTTGGTGACGACCACCGGCATACCCAACGGCTGCTTGTTTCGTTGGCCAGGCACCCAAATGCCGCCGGTGTGCTTTTCGTCGGACTGGGGTGCGAGAATAACCAAGTGAGCGAGATCCGGGCGGCTTTGGGGGATTACGACTCCAACCGGGTTAAGTATCTGATTGCGCAAGAGGCTGAAGATGAAATCACCGCCGGTGTTGATCTGGCCTTGGAACTTGCCCGGCAGGCGGGGGCATGCTCCCGGCAGGAACAACCCATTAAGGTATTACGGCTCGGCCTCAAATGCGGCGGATCCGACGGCCTTTCCGGGATAACCGCCAATCCGCTCGCAGGAAAGATCGCCGATCTGATCATAGCATCCGGCGGCATTAGTGTTCTCACGGAAGTACCGGAGATGTTCGGCGCTGAGCACCTGCTGACGCAGAGAGCAAGCAGTGAGGTTGTCTTCCAGGATATTGTCCGGCTGATCAATGATTTCAAGCAGTATTATCTCGATCACGGACATCCTGTTTATGAAAATCCATCTCCCGGCAACCGCGAGGGAGGAATTACGACTCTGGAAGAAAAATCTTTAGGATGTACCCATAAAGGCGGCAAAGGCCCGGTGACAGCTGTGCTGGAATATGGGTCAAGAGCTTCGGTGCCGGGGTTGAACCTGCTCTGCTGCCCAGGAAATGATCTGGTGGCAGTTACCGCCCTGGCGGCGGCAGGATGTCAGCTGATTTTGTTTACAACCGGAAGAGGCAACCCCCTCGGCGGCTGTGTACCCGCGGTTAAGATTGCCTCAAATACGCAACTCTATAACCGGAAGCAGCATTGGATTGATTTCAACGCCGGCATCTTGGCCGACGGCGCCCCACTGGACGCTGCGGCCGAGCAGCTTTTCCGTCTGATCTTGGCCGTTGCTGAAGGCGCCATGACCAAAGCAGAACTCATGGGTTCGCGCGAGATCGCCATCTGGAAAAATGGTGTTACTCTATAAATCAATATGTCAAGGAGGATATGAAGAATGGTGACAAGCAGTAACTGGCGGTCAGTATTCCCCGATTCAGGGAACAACCTTGCAGCACTCCACGAGAAACTGGCCACAACCACAAACCCCTCAGTCTACAACAGATCAGTCCAGGTAGTTGGAGACAGGCTTTTTTTTATGGTACGGGAAGGACTGGAACGGAAGCTGGTCGTTGTCGGCGAAGCCGATGACGGGTTTTCCGGCGATGTGGAACAAGTCCACGCATACCAGGTAAAGGTCTGCCCTCTGACGACGGCAAACCGCCAAGAGCTCCAGAGGGTTTTCAGCTGGCTCTTCCCGCAGGCCTGCGGCAGGCAAAAAGCCTCCATCGGCCTGGGTGACCGGTTGGGATTGGCCACACCGGGGCACATTGCCACCGTGCGCAACCGCAGCATCATGCCGATCCTGGCCCAGCAGTCTATCCGGGAGTTGGATCTCACCGGGCGCAATTACACCGAAGTCCTCGATGCAGCTGCCTGGGCTGTATTTCAGGAAGGGTACGCGTCGGGTTATGGAGCCGACGGTGATCACCTGAAACGGAAAGAAGATGTAAAGATGGCTCTTGAACTGGGATTCAGCATGATCACCCTGGACTGCAGCGAGCATATCAATGACAAGGTCAGCTCCATGAACGACGCAGAAGTGGATGAGCAATATGCGCAGTTGAACCCTGAACTACGCCAGTATTTGGAAACCACATATCTCAATCAGACTTTCACCTTGGCCAGCGGCAGCAAGATCACATTTACAGCCGACCATTTCAAGCGCATGATCTTGGTGTATGTCAAGGCATTGGCCTTTGCTGAAGAGGTTTATAAGACCATCATCCAGCCAGCCGGCCGCAGCATCGATTTCGAGATGAGCATTGATGAAGTGGCCACGCCGACCACACCTCAAGACCACTATTTTGTGGCCAACGAGCTGATCGCCCGCGGCGTGCAGTGCAACAGCCTTGCCCCCCGCTTTGTTGGCGAATTCCAAAAAGGTATTGATTATATCGGCGATCCCAAGCAGTTTGAAGCCGAGTTCAAGATTCATGCCGAGATTGCCGATCATTTCGGCTACAAGATCAGCGTTCATTCCGGCAGCGACAAGTTCATGGTCTTTGATATCATCGGCAAATACACCAACGGCCGGTTCCACGTCAAGACTGCCGGGACCAACTGGTTGGAAGCCGTGCGGGTGATTGCCGAAGTGAATCCTCAGCTGTACAGGGAAATGCACCAGTATGCCCTGAAGTATCTCGATCAAGCCCGGAAGTATTACCACGTCACATTCAACGAAGCGGACATCCCTCCGCTGGAATCTTTGAGTGATCAGCAGCTGCCGGATTTGATGAACCAACCTGCTGCCCGGCAGGCTATCCACATCAGCTATGGTGTGATTCTGCAGGCTAAAGCTGCCGACGGTACCTATCTGTTCAAAGACCGCTTGTACCGAGAGCTCCTCATTAACCAGGATCTGTACACCCAAAGGCTGAAAGAGCATATCGGCAAGCATTTGGATCTCTTGCATGTAGAATAATACAAGGAGGTTATGGCATGCTTACAGACAAGAGAGCTTTACGCGACGCAGTTTACCGGGAAGTAGAGAATGTCCAAATCACTGATATCCACACCCATATCTACCCTGGCCATTTTGGCAATCTCCTGCTGTGGGGCGTGGACGAACTGCTTACTTACCATTACTTGATCGCCGAGTTTTTCCGCTACAGCAGCATGGACTATGCTGAGTTCTTTGCGCTGCCCAAACAGGCACAGGCTGATCTGATCTGGAAGACGCTCTTTGTCAACCATTCCCCTGTCAGCGAAGCTCAGCGCGGAGTTTTGACTGTATTGGCCAAACTCGGCCTCGATGTCGCCGCCCGCGATTTGGACACATATCGCAGCTACTTTGCCAAGATGAATGTTCAGGAATACATCGACAAGGTTTTTGACGTCGCCGGTGTCAAAACCGTGGTGATGACCAACGACCCCTTTGATCCGGCAGAAAAACCATTCTGGGATACAGAGGGCAACAGCGACCGTCGCTTTAAGGCTGCGCTGCGGATCGACCCGCTGCTCAACGACTACCCGAATTCTTACCGGAAACTGCAGGACTGGGGTTATGACGTCTCCATCGATCTGAACAAGAAGTCGATTGAGGAGATCAAACGGTTCCTCACCGACTGGATCAAAAAGATGGACGCGCTGTACCTCGCTGTCTCACTGCCGCCGAGCTACACAGTACCTGAAGATTCACTGCGTTCTCGGATTGTGGAGCAGTGCATCCTTCCAGTTTGCCGCGAGCAGAATATCCCCTTCGCCATGATGATCGGTGTGAAGAAACTGGTAAATCATGCCCTTGGCCTGGCGGGCGACTCGGTCGGCAAAGCTGATATCAAAACCATCGAGTATCTCTGCCGCACCTATCCTGAGAATAAGTTCATGGTTACGCTCCTTTCCAAAGAGAACCAGCATGAGCTGGCGATCACAGCCCGGAAATTCCGCAACTTGATGGTTTTCGGCTGCTGGTGGTTCCTGAACAACCCCAGCATTATCGACGAGATAACCAGGCTGAGAATGGAAACCTTGGGCTTGTCCTTTATTCCTCAGCACTCCGACGCCCGGGTGCTGGATCAGCTGATCTACAAATGGTCCCATTCGCGCAAGATCATCGCCGAGATTCTTGTGGACAAATACAGCGACATAATGGACGCTGGATGGTATGTCACTGAAGAGGAAATCAGGCGTGATGTGGCCGACCTGTTCGGTGAGAACTTCTGGCGGTTCATCGGGCGCAAGAACGATTAACAAACCGAATAAAGCAAAAAGCTGTGGCGTGGAGATGCGTTTCCAGCCACAGCTTTTTCTTATCCGTTGCCCGGCATTGGCCCTGGAGGTGCTTCGGCCAGAGCCACGATTTGATCGCAGAAGAGAATCGCGGTTTGAACACCGCCTATATCCACTACGAATCTTCTGACCACGATATAGTTTACACCAACATCAACCAACTGCCATTGAACGTCGAAAAACGCCTCGGTATCATTCTGAGTGTAGATGAAGAACCAGTCATTGATGAACTGTTCAAGAACATCGGGACAGATACAGCGGCCGTGGATCCCCATATGATCACTCCTTGCCATGATGTCTTCCTCAATATCACTATATGATCGCGGTTCATATGGGGATACAAAATTAGTCCAAAATTACCAGGAGAAATGGCGGTAATCTCCCAGTTCTATGCGGCGCCCGGCCTGGGCCCAGCTGACCCCCTCCTCACTGGGAAGGCGTTCGTCCTGGTAAAGGTGCACCATCAAATCGCCGAGGTGTTCGACATAAATCGTGTCAGAGTCCTGATCAAGTTTGATCAGCGGATCCGGGAACGAAGTAATCTCGGGTTTGCTTTCATGAATGCCGTTAATGCAGACGGTATGGGTCAATGCTGCTTCAATGCCGCATGGTACTGCGGCACCTTCCAGGACAGCATCGATCATCACCCAGAGCTTACGCCTTGGATCAAGTTTGGGATTACCGTACGATTTCCAGGTCCCGTCGTTGAACTTCACTATGATCTCAGGTTCTACACTGCTTTCATTGTAGCGGACCACTGCATCGCTGAACCGGTATTCGAAGATCGGTCCGAGTGATTCCTTCACAGCATGGCTGGCGTAGAACAGGATCTGGGTATTGTCGGCTGTCACTGCCCGCACCATACAGGTATCAAAGTTTTCGATCGCATTTGCCCGGTACACTTCGGCCTCAACCTGTTTCAGGCTGATGCTGGCATCGATCCTGTCGCCGAGGACAAAAAACATGTTGTGCAAATAATGGGCGGCGGCATTGTTGGCCACACTGTCCAGGATCCAACTGCCGCTTTCAGCCTTCAGTTTGCCAGCCCACCCCCGGGCGTAGTATTTCCGGCTGCGGGGCCACAGTACCAATGTCTTACACAGCTGCGGCTCCCCCAACTTGCCTTCCATAATGTCTCTCTTTAGGGCCAAAATTGGTTCGCTGAAGGACCACTGGTAGCCAATCCCTACCAATCTGCCCGCCTTGCTGCAGGCTTCCAGCATGCTCAGCGCTTCCTGCACCGTGGCGGCGATAGGTTTCTCGCACAGCACATGACTGCCGTGCTGGAGCGCGGTTATAGTCTGGGGGCAGTGAAAATGAATCGGAGATGAAATAACAGCCAAGTCTGCTGTATGCTCGGCATAAAAGGCTTCCAAAGATGGGTAAACAGGAATTCCTTCCGCCTTGAGCCTGTCATAGCCTGGGTAGTTCTCGGGATAGGGATCAACCACTCCGGCAATCCTCACATCGCGCTGCGGTTGATTCAGGAGCAGATCAACGTAACCGGCACCATAACCTCCGATACCTACGAGCACAACCGTCAGCTTGCCCACTTGTTCCACTCCCTTTACTCAATTTCCGTGCTTGCCCTTGACTTTCTCGACTATCTCCTGGTCATCTTGGCTGGTTAAGACTATTTCCATAAATTCGTCTGCTGTGAGTCCCAGTTTTTGCAGTAGTTCCCGATCCTTGGGACAAGGATAGACATAATCGCCAATCGTTCCGTCGGCTTTGGCTCTGGCCTTGTCGATCATTCTTGCCAGCCATGGTATACCGCCTAGTGCAATCTTCCCGTCACGCGGTTCGAAACTCATGCTGCCACCTCCCTCTGATTATAGGGTACCAAAATATGGGGCAGAAAACAATTCCCGTTCTGTGCTTGTTCCGGCGAGGCAGGGCATTTTCGCCATGATATTCTTAGTTTTGGGAACAATATTGGTGAGTGATATAACAAGGAGGTGGTAGTCTTGCCGGATGTGTACTGCAGTATCGACAACTGCCATTACTGGGGCCGGGGCAATGTCTGCAAGGCATCCAAAATTCTGGTAGCAACCGACGCTTGGGCAGAACAAGCCAGCGATGCCATTGACGCGTCCTCGCACATGGAAGTCCCCACAGCCAGTGTTGATTCCTGTATGGAGACCTGCTGCAAGACCTTCGTCCCTAAAGGCTCAACTGCCGTGGAAGTCGACGGCACCACTAGAATGTAACAAGCGAGGAGCACTTGGCTCCTCGCTTGCTTCTCCGCTTTATTCTCCTTCATATCCTTCAGGATTGTTTTTCTGCCAGCGCCAGGAATCAATGCACATGGCCAGCAAGTCACGTTTGGCCTCCCATCCCAGCTCCTGTTTTGCTTTGGTAGGATCGGCGTAGCATGCAGCAACATCACCAGCCCGCCGTGGTGCAATCTCATAGGGGATCTTGATCCCGGATGCCTGCTCAAAAGCGGCGATCACATCGAGCACACTGTAACCTCTGCCTGTGCCAAGGTTGTAAACATGAACACCGGGATCCTGCTGCAGTTTTTCCAAAGCCCGCAGATGCCCCACAGCCAGATCGACTACATGGATGTAATCTCTTACCCCAGTCCCGTCGTGAGTTGGGTAGTCACTGCCGAACACCCGGAGTACCGGGAGTTTTCCCACTGCCACCTGAGTGATGTACGGCATCAGATTATTGGGGATACCGTTGGGATCTTCACCGATACGGCCGCTTTCATGTGCGCCGATCGGATTGAAATAACGCAGCAAAGCCACACTCCAGTGCTGATCTGATTCATGCAGGTCTTGGAGGATCTGTTCGATCATCAACTTAGTGCGTCCATAGGGATTGACAGGTGCCAACGGGGCATCCTCTTTAATCGGCACTTTTTCGGGCGTCCCATAAACGGTGGCCGAAGAACTGAACACAATCTTCTTAACCCCGAATTCTTCCATTACCTGACATAAAACCAAAGTACCGGCCACATTATTGTGATAATACCGCAAAGGGACTTCGACCGATTCACCTACCGCTTTGAGCCCGGCAAAATGGATCACAGCCTCAATGCGGTTATCCATAAAAACCGCCGACAGTGCGGGTTTGTCTAGGATGTCTACTGGATAAAACCGGAAATCTTTACCGGTAATGGCTCTTATCCGCTTGATCACCTCAGGCTTGCTGTTGGATAAATTGTCCACGACAACTATATCGTAGCCTGCATCAAGCAACTCCACACAAGTGTGGCTGCCGATATATCCTGCCCCGCCTGTTACGAGAACCGCCATCCTCATCCCCCCATAATGGTCGTCCACGATCTATAATAATCGTTCCCCTGGAAATTATCTACCGGATTAACAGAAAGTTAAACCAATATTTACGATGAGGCTATCGGATACTGCAGATGATTTCCGCATCACCGTCTGCGGCGTAGGCTTGCCAGTGGCTGCAGCCGGCTGGAATCAGACAGCTGCTCCCCGCATCGAGCTGCACAGTATAAGCATTGCTTTCAATTCTCAACCGCTGGTTTAAACTGGTGATGATTTTAAAGCCTGGATGATCCACGGTAAAGCTTATGCCGGCCCGCAGCCGATGTTTCGTCACTGTAAAAAATGGACATGCTGCCAAAACTTCCGCATCTGGGCTGCCGCCTGGCCTTTGTGCTGTCTGGGCTGGATCAAAGGTAAAATCAATCACTTCTAAAGCTTGACGCACATGAAGCGGGCGCGGCCGGCCTTGATCGTCTGTCCGGTTCCAGTCAAAAATACGGTAGACAGCGTCGGATGTCTGCTGAATTTCCAACACGAGGATACCTGCGCCAAGGGCGTGGACGGCTCCGGCAGGAATGAAAAAACAATCTCCTGGTTTGACTGTGATCTCATTTAAACACTCAGAGACAGTACCACTGGCGATGGCCCGCTCCAGTCTTTCCCGCGTAGTCCCGGGCTTAAGGCCGTAGATCAGCTTTGCGCCGGGATCGGCTGCCAAGACATACCACATCTCGGTCTTACCCGGCTCTATAGTGTTGTTGCGCACTGCATAGTCATCATCAGGATGTACCTGCACCGACAAAACATCTTGAGCATCGATAAGTTTGACCATTAAAGGGAAATCCCTCTGTTCACCACCAATGATCTCTTGTGGGTACTTCTGGCAGAGCTGCTCAAGGGTCCACCCGGCTAGCTCTGCCGGTTCCACAACCACACTGCGGCCGCTGCGGTGCATAGAAATCTCCCAGCTTTCGCCGATCTTACCGGGCGGCAGGAACCGGTGGAAAACACGTTCCAAGTTACGTCCGCCCCAGATTTTCGGCTGATAAACTGGAGCAAATTTTAACGGGCCAAAATCCAATGTAAGCACTCCTTTGTCTGTAAACGGGCTGTTTGCTACAACATCAGGGTTTGTTCGCTGATGACGTTTTGGATGATCTGCCGCACCGACTCAAGCTGTGCTCTGGCGCCTGAGACGGCCAGCCGGTAACTGCCTTCGGCTCCGGATACTCCCCCACCGGCGATCAGTTCGGCCTCAGCACCGGTCAGGATTTGAACCGCTTCCAATTCTGTGATGATCTTCCCCCGCACCGGAAAATACCTTGGGCCCGAGGCATTGACGGCATTAAGTTTTGCGGCGATAGCTCCGATGCTGCCGGGAATCCGCTTCTCCAACCCGACCGGAAGGATGAGATCAACCCGGCGGCCGATCACTGCCTGAATTGCCGCGCCAATTGTTCCTGCTTTGGAGTGTCCGATTAAGACTGCGGCTTCCTGATCCTGCAGGTTGACAGCATTGGCGCCTTTAATAATCACATCGCCAGGTTTCAGCTCATCAGCAACGTCGAAAATAGTCAACCCTCGCTCCCATTGGCCTTTTCGGATTACAACGTCACCAAGGAAACGTTCCGGTTCGTTTTCCAATGTTGCTTTGTATCCCGGCGGCACAACATACCCCCGGTAGAAATGCTGATACGAAAAACCCTGCTCCTGGCCTAGGGACTGCAAGATCTCGTCGGCGACATAAGCATTGGTAGTTCCAGCAGTGATCACGACCACGTTTTCCGCCAAAGCTTGCCTTACACTCGGCAGCTGCGGCACCGCCTTGGCGATTAACCGTTTCCCGGCTGTAACAGACAGCCAAAACTGTTCAGTAAACCTGTCGGTCATCACCATACCTCCTCACTAAACTGATATCATGAACACAACAGGTTAAGTGTCACTATCAAGTGCCACTTAACCTGCATCTCAACCGCAACCGCATACTCCAGCGCTTCGCTTATGCTTATGCTGCTTATGGTTCTTGAGCGCTGGCAACTTCATACAAAGTTTGGTACGCCACTGGTTCTGTTTTTTCATACCGGACCAGCTTGAACTTGGGCAGCAGTCTCTGAATCCAAGCCTCCGTTTGTTCGGGGCCTACCGGGAAGATTCCGTTCCTGAACTCAGCAATGATCTGGGTGATGGTTTCCTGGTCAACCTTGGTTGGGGGAGCAATGAAGATCCGTTTGTGCTTGGTCGTATTCTTGCGCACTTCTTCAGTGGTCAGCAGTTCCTCGTACATTTTCTCCCCAGGCCGGATCCCGGTAATCACGATGCCGATATCTTCAACTTCAAAACCTGAAAGCTTGATCAAAGTTTTTGCCAAATCAATAATCCGGACTGGTTCTCCCATGTCCAGGATGAAGATCTCTCCATCATGAGCGAACGCACCAGCTTGAATGATCAACTGGACAGCTTCGGGAATAGTCATGAAGTACCGGACCATGTCCTCATGGGTGACTGTGACCGGCCCACCTTGGGCAATCTGCTTCTTGAACAAAGGCACGACACTACCGGTGCTGCCCAGGACATTGCCGAAACGGACGCCCACATACTGTGTTTGGCTTACCAGGTTCAGGTATTGGATGAGCATCTCGGCAATCCGTTTGGATGCGCCCATGACACTGGTAGGATTGACAGCCTTGTCAGTGGAAACCAGGACAAAACGTTTGGCATGGAATAGATTGGCCGCCTGCGCCACGTTATATGTACCTAAGCAGTTATTTTTAATCGCTTCCTCCGGGTTGTACTCCATCAGCGGCACATGTTTGTGCGCGGCAGCGTGGTAGACCACATCTGGCCGGTAGGTTTCAAACACCCCAGTGATTCCCTGCCAGTCGCGGATGTCTTTGATCAAAGGCACTAATGTGATCCCGTCATGGTCTTGGAGATCAAGCATCACATCATGAACACCATTCTCATTAATATCCAGGAGCAGCAGCGCTTTGGGAGAAAGGCGCATCAACTGGCGGCAGAGCTCGCTGCCGATCGAGCCACCGGCTCCAGTGACCAGCACAACCTGGTTCCGGATATAGCCAGCCATGCTCTCCAGATCCACTCTAACGGGCTCCCGGCCTAAGAGGTCTTCTACCTGAACCTCGCGAATCTGGCTGACGGTGACGTTACCATCGATCAGATCGAAAACTCCCGGCAGGATCTTGATCTTGGCCGAGGTTGACTGACAAATGGCCACAATCTCCCGGATCGTTTTCCCGGACACCGACGGCATTGCAATGACGATCTCCTCGATCTTGTACTTATCCACCACCCGGGGAATATCTACCCGAGTGCCGAGGACATCATGCCCCAAAAGCTTCAGCTTCTGCTTGTTGGGATCGTCATCGATGAAACCTACAACATTAACCGCCTGATGATAGTGGTTTTCAAATTCCTTTGCCACCAGCGCGCCGGCGTCTCCAGCGCCAACGATGAGTACCCGCCGCCCCTTTGCTGATGGAGGAATCACCCGCCATCCCTGCTGGCGGATCCGGAGAAACAGCCGGAACCCACCGATCAGCACAATATTGATAAACCAATTGTTCACTTCCAGGAGCAACGCGTAGAAGGGCTTGGAAAAGGCGAACACCATGAACAATGCGCTGATCATTGAACCGGTGGTAACCGCCTTGATCGTGCTGATCAACTCATTAATGCTGGCATACTCCCAGATGCGGTCATAAAGGCCGAAATAATAAAGACAAGAAAGGCGTACAACGGTCAAGGCGATCAAGAGATAGGAATATGAATCCAACCTTATTTGAAAGCCGCCATAATAGGGCAGTTGGATGGTCAGCAGCAGCGCAAGATTCACCAAGAGAATGTCCACCAACAGCATCCAGAGCTTCTTCTTGTGATTCACAAACAATTCCCCCCAAAATCGAACCCGATAAAGATAATTCGGCATTTAGCCAGAATTATCCTCCAAAGTGGCCAGGACACGAATTTTGGGGGGAACTAAAGTATTTTACAGCTTCATTTCTGCAAGGGGCATATTCTCACTGGAGCCAACAAGCCTGATTGCAGTCGGCGCCGATCATAATGTGCCAGGTGGGCGAAGCGGCCATGGTAGCGTTCCTGTTCAAGCTTAAGCGTGCCGGCAACACTGTTGGCCTCGGTATTGTACACTTTGATGGTGAGCTGACGTTTTCCCGGGCTCAAGCCGCTGATCCTTATCCGGTAAGGGCGGTAAGCCATTTTACCTACAAGGCGGTCGTCAATCAGGATTTCCGCGTGGCTGTACAGCTCAGGAGCGCTGATCTCTGCCTGCTCTTCATCGTACGGCCAGGTAAATTCAGCCTGGTATACCAGACAGCCGGAGTATTCGGGAAACCCGAGGGCGCTCCAGTCAGGAAAACACTCTCCTCCAAGCGCCTGTACCCGTCCGTCAGGCAGCTGTACTGTCCAATTGTCCGGCGCCACTGCCTTATCCCCCACAGCCGCCGGCGGTACTTCAACCCGCAGTCTGCCTTCCGAGTCGAGCAAAAACACTTTTAGCTGCATGGGAGCGAAATCCACCACTACCCCTTGTTCAGCCCCTGCCACCGGTATCAAGGTCAAATCGGGCAGGCTGATTTCGTACACGTCTCCGGGTTTGAACCGGACTGCCGCCGCAGCCGCTCGGTCATCCTCGTTGAGCATGAGGTAAAGTGTGCAGCCGTCTAAGCGCCTGACGGCCATTGAGATCTTGCCCCCAGAGTCAACCTTGAGTTCCGGATCCAACAACGCACCCAAATCCTTCACCTGATTGCACATGACCGCACTGTTCATCAGCGGCCAAACCGGTTTGAAGACGCAAATGATCCTCCCGCCTTGCTCAGCAAACTGCAACAGCCGGGCAATTGTATTCGGCCCCAAAGTGGAACCTGGCGGTATGATAATGGTGTCAATCACCTGTCCGGATTTGGTAAGCAAACCTCCCAGGCCGATCTCCAACTCGCACAGTGCTTCCTGCCAGAGATAACAGAAATCAACAGGAAGATAGGTCAAGTACTCGGCTATATCCCTGATCCAATCCCACGGCAGGCGCTCCGCATTGGTTATGCCCACATTGCGCAGTGCCAGCTGTGCCCGGTTGATGTCTTGAGCCGGCAGATACAGGGCGACGCGGATGTCAGCCCGGCCAACACTGCCCAATGCCGCCCCCAGGCCGATCCGCTCATAGATCAACCGGCCAAATGGTTCCTGGAGCATGTGATTGGGCATCTGAGGGCTTTTTTCATGCTCTGGCGGCTTGTTGGACGAGTACATCAAATGGAAATCGTTGATGCCCCTGATCACTTCATGATCTGTGATATACCGCATCAAATCACCGCTCAGGCCCAGCCCCATTCCGGCAAAGGTTTCACTGGTCGCCCGTTCCCTGCCCAGCAGATATTTGACCGATCCGGCAAAACGGGGGAAGTCGCTGTATTCTCCCGGAGCGATCTGGGCCCAGATCACGTCAACCGCCGGCCGGTGGTTGTGACGCAGGTTCTTGTAAATATGCCCACTGATGGAGAAGATGGTGTTATAGTGATGATCAAGATCCATATGGCCTGACAACTCCAACCCCCGGTCGGCGCACCACCTGCTCAGCTCGCCGTAGTAGTTTTCGGCAGCCATATCTGTCCACACGTCAAAATAGTCGTCGGCGTATTTGGCAATCTCGCCGCGGGCATTGTAGATCTTGGCCAAGAGTTCCGGCAGGATTGGCAGCAGATCATATCCTTTCTTCCTCCGAAAGACTTCCGGCAGCTGTTCTGTCCACGGAAACTGATAAGGCAGATATGGTTCGTCATAGAAGAACCCTTTGATCACACTGCCCATGTAGTCTTTGAACCGGGCGTAATAACGCTCATGCATCACCTCGATGAAACGGCGGGTGGCTTTGGGGTTCAGCATGTCGATACAAGACATGGCCGGATCCCCGGGATAGGATCTGCAGCTGGATTTGGCCTGATGGGGATCGTAATTCCAGCCCACAACCACCAGGCGCCCTGCCTGAGCAGCCTGATAGGTGAACCGTTCGCCCGGCTTCAGCTCAAGCTCCTGATAAGAGCCGCGGGCCGGAAGGACTCCGGCCGCGACATATCGCTCGGGAACGGTGAAGGTTATCGATTCCCCTTCTGCCAGCAAACAGTCATATACTATGTCCAGGCGCTTCAGCCGGTATTCGGGATTGGTACAGACCAGCCCTCCGGCGGTGCCGCTGGGATAACCCCAGTCATCAAAGATCCAGACTTCGAGGCCTTCTTCTTTGGCGGTTCGGATCGCCACTTCATAAGCATGGAGCAGCTTCTCGATCCAGGCCTCGTTGGCTCTGCCTTCGCACCCTGAACCGACAATGATGTTGAAACCGCCGAATCCCTGCCGTTTGCACCATTTCACCCATTGGATGATATTGGCGTCATCCTGCTCGATGTTGATGCCGAAAAAGGCTAGGGGACGATACTTGTCTCGCTGTAAATCCACTATTTGATCTAGTTTTACTGCTGGTGACACCTGCACACCTCTTTTTCTACTTGCTGAATAGATCATCCAGTCTAGCCTGAACTACAGGCTTTACTTCCGCCATCGCCGCAGTGGCGCTCTTGGCCCCGGACTGAACGTCGCGGGTCTGCTGCCCGAAGCTTTCCAGGAAAGTCTCGAACAAGCGCGACGACCTGCCGTCCCATTCCCTGTTGGCTGTCAGCAGCACATCTGCCGCCTGCTGGCTCTTGACGTGGGCTGCGAGGAAGTCGCTGACATTTACATCCTCTTCACGCCAGAGGAAACACCGCAGAGCTGCCAATGCTTCAGGATCCTGGGCGTTGATCGGCAGCACAGTTGTGTTCAAAGCCTGAACTGTCCAGTAATGGCGATCAGCGCGCGGTCCTTTGGGGTACGGCACAATACCCCACTCATCCGCCATGTTCTCCATCAAGTCCGGCAGGCCATAAGCGGGGACGGAGAAGTACATGGCACCGCGGCCGCTTCTGAAGGTATTGCTCAAATCACCCGAACCATAGCTCGGCATCTGAACGCCAAGCTCTGTCCACCATTGATAGCACTGCTCCAAAGCCTCAAGGTAAGCCGGTTCGTCGGCAACAAAGACAACCCGTCCGGTCTCGTCAACCCTGGTCATGGTGGCGCCGTTGGACACTGCCATATCCCAAGGCCTGGCATCGACGATGCCCCAGATGTCAATCACTCCATCTCCGTCGAGGTCTTGAGTGGCCTTAACGGCGATTTCAGTGGCCTTTTCCCAGGTCCATTCTCCGTCCAGGTATAGTTCATACAGATCCGGCAGGCCTTCCTGCTCAAACAAGGTCTTGTTGTATGCCACAAACATCATGTCGTTTTGATAGCCGTATGTCGGCCGCCACTCCACCGATCCAATCCCCCAGTATTTGTCTTTGTACTTGAGGGCTTCTTCGGTGGCAAGGTAGCTCGGGGGCAGCATGGCATAGTAATCGTCGCCCAGCAAGTCATGGACCGGGTATACCGCTTCGCTGGAAACTAATTCCCAGTACCCGATTTTGTTCTGCACATGCCAAAGATCATTGATTGAATCGCCTGCCAGCAGCCGGTTGAAGTTAATTGTGGGAATATCCCGGTTCTGCATGAACTCGATCTTGACATTAAAAGCTGCTTCTGCTTCTGCAATTCTGTCCAGTACCGGCAGATATTCACCGAAATAACGTGTTTCAATCCGCTCGCTGGTCCAGGAGATAATAGTTACTGTGGCGCCCTTGAAGTCGTACTCTTCAGCCGGTTTAAACCCGAATTCCGTCAGATCGAAAGCACTGGCGGAATAGCAGAAACCCAACACAACCAACACGGTTAATAAGAGCGTGCATATTTTTCTCATAGCTTTACCTCCGGTATAGATTTGATTTTTGGTTTCCGCTTGTCGCTTCACCTGCTTATTGTATTTTACGTTTCGTTTGCATTTTCCTTCCATATTTAATAGTCTACACCGATATCGCATAAGCCCTCAGTTTCGCTCCGGCCGGAAGGTCAATCAACCAACTGGTTGCGCCTAGTTTCTCTGCTGAACCTTGGGTGCAGCTCACCTCGAATTCACCAAAACCGTCCGGCAATTTCAGCCTTGCCTTGGTGGGCCGCTCTGCGGTCAAGGCCACTTCCAGCTGCCCTTGGCTGCGGTTCCAGCGGATCGCTGCACTACCGGTACAGAATCTTATCCCTTCCACCCCACCTTCTGCCCATTTACTGGGGCACGCCGGCAATATCTTGATCAAATCCGGAGCGGCAAACATCAGCATTTCCTGCACCGCTGCCGTCCAACCCAGATTGGCATCGAGCTGAATCGGTGCTGATGCCATCTGCAGAGTGATCCCCATACCGCGCCAATCGTTATGGAGGGTGAAAAAATTGCTCGCCAAGCAGGAGCGAGAGAGAAGTTCCAAACATTCCAAAGCCTTGTCCCCCTCTTCCATACGGGCGTAGATGTTGGCCATGTGCGCCAAAGACCACCCTGACTGATCGCTGATGCCAACGGCCAGGCGCATTTTCACAGCTTGGCGAAAGGCGGCAAACAAGTCCGGATCCGATTCGGCCGTCACCTCAAACCCGGGGAACACGGGATAGAGGTGCGACAAGTGGCGGTGGTTGTAGTTGTCTTCGAAGTCAGGGTACATCCATTCTTTCACCGCTCCGTCAGCATTAATCTGATACGGCGGTATTTTGGCAAGCATCTGCCGCCACTTGTCCCGCTCTTCCGCGTACAATCCCAGATACGAGCTCCCATCAATCAGGTTGGTCAGCAGTTCTTTGATGATGGCACAGTCCATAGTGGCGTTCACTGCCGAAGGCATGGGATGGCCGAGAGCTCTAGCCTCAGGAGTGATGTAATTGCGTGGTGAATTCTCCGGCGAAACGGACGGGTAGATCTGGAAGTACCCGTCTGGGCCTTCCACCAGAAAGTCCTCATAGAACAATGCCGCCTCTCGCATGAACGGCAGGGCTTTGGTCCGCAAGAACTGATCATCGCCTGTGTACAGCCAATAGTGGTAAAAATGCTGAGCCAGCCATCCTGCCGCTCCGATCCAGTTGAGGATCACCGGTACGACCTGGCTCGGCAGCCCTCCAACCGGAGTTGTGCCCGCGGGAATAAAGATACCGCGGCAGCCGAAAAGCTTGCGGGCATTCTCCCGGAAATCTGGCAGCAGTGACTGATAATACTCGAACACCGCCGGTATCAAGTGGGCCAGCCCGCCGGACAAAGCATGCCAGTACATCATCTGGATATTCTCATTGGCCATGAAATGGCTCCAAATCGCCCGATAGGAGCCGACCCACAGCCCGTACATATGCATGGGCAGGCTGGTGGTGTCTGTCGCTGAGATAAACAGGTAGCGGCCGTAGGCCCACATTTTTTCCACCAACTCCGTAGGGCAGTCGCCCTCATAGGCAGTGAGCAGCAGTTCTTCATTAGCTGTACCGCTTGTACCTTTCAAGTCCAGCTTGACTTTATTGAAGAGCTGGCTGTGGATACGGCTGTGAGCAGCCAGCAGTTCTGCATACGGCCGTCCCTCGGCAGCCAATTGCTCCCGCAGGCGTTCCCATGCTTTCTGGCGCTGTCCCGCGATGAACACCTTCATCAAAATCACAACCTCGGCAGCATCCCTGACAGTCAGCTTTCCACCTTCGGCACTGACTGTTCCGCCAGAAGCAGTAACCTTGGCCGCGGCGCCAAAGTCGGTTCCATCAGGGTGCTGCACCGCATAGTATAAGTATTGATCATCCGCCAAGATGGTTTCCGTCTCCTGGTAATGCTTCCGATGGGGATGATCCTGTTCGTGGAGAGTCATAGTCAGTGTGCAGTTGATGGGGAATCCCGTAATCCGGTAGACAATCATGTCGTCAGACCGGGAGACGAACAATCTGCGCTCGTATTGACAGCTGCCATCCTGCCAGACAACACTGACTTCTCCTGTTTCCATGTTCACCATACGGCGGTAGTGGGTAAAACCTTGGCTGACCGCCATGTGCAGCTGCAGGCTGCCGAGCGGTAGAGGTGCAGCCATCCGGCTCTGGTAATTCTGCGCCTTGAGAGCGTTTGCCAAAACCCAGTTGGCTTCGTGATACTGCTTTTGATCCATCAGGCTTCGGACTTGGCTGAGGGTAGCACTGACATCAGGAAGCTGGCCTCTGAAACCATCGTGCCACAGGCCGTAGTGGTTGATGAGGATGGTTTCCCGATGGATGCCGCCGTAGACAGCGGCGCCAATACGGCCATTGCCGCTGGGCAGCACTTCCCGCCACGGATTCGACCACCAAGATGCTGGATACCTTAAAATCAACGTGTTCTTCGTCACTGATCACCCCACCTTTCCGATCACGGATCAGTTTCTGCACAGCCGGGTATAAACCTGCCGCACCCGCTGGGATGATCAAAAAAAGGCGACCATGCGATCGCCCTTCTTCATTATCGTAACCAATTACCCCTGATTGTTCTCATTGGCTGCCGCTTGCTGCTCGCTGGCAATGACCTCGGTCAAGGCTTCGGCAACCTGATCAAGATTGGTATTCTTGGCTTCCGGGTTCGTTTTGCTTAGTTCGCTCAGTACTCTCAACAACTCAGGCAGAATCTCGAGCACTCGAGACGATACTTCTTCCGGGTGTTCTCTAGTCCCGGTCAAAGCCGTCTGCAGGCGCTCAATGGCTTGTTGAGCCATAGTATCATCCGCTCCGGTGACCGCAGCTTTCAAAGCTGGCAGTGCCGCAGTCAGGGTCGGAATCAGCTTCATGAGCGTATCAACAGTGGATGGCTCCTCTTCCGGTTCGATCTCCTTGCCTTTGTAAGCCCGTTCTCTGGCCTTAACCCGGTCCTTTTCGCGCCGGGACCCGCTGTTTTTAAAATGAGGGATCACAGCCATCACCACAGGCAGGAGAACCGACAAGGTATCCATGTTCAAGAAATCTAGTTTACGCCCCAAGGGTTCCACCTCCTTAAACCTACCTCATTATACTTAACTGGCACCCAAGATGTCTTAGTAATCCGATCCTATTTTGAAAGGTAGTGGTAATTCCACTACCCTTCAAAGTGAACTCGCTTTCTCGCTTGGTGCACCTAGGCTAACAAAATGATAGCCAAAGCAAACACGAGGATCAAAGCAACGAAAATCAAGAAGGTTTGTTGTTGACCTGTCAAGTGGTTCACCTCCCACCCGGAAACTGAAGTGGTCTGCAATCACCCCTTCAGTCAATAGGTTATTCACTCAGATCAAAAACGTAGCTAAGAGTGGGAGACTATCTTTACACCATCGAAAGGTGGTTGCGAACATGCGTCTGGATCATCCCATAGGGCTCTTAGTCAATGAGCATTCCAGCGAACCGTATGCCGAATATGCAGCAAGACACAATCTAAAGCTCTTGGCATTCACACCAGAGGGCATCTGCTGGGAAAAACACACCGCCGCAGGGCTCTACCTGACCAGGTATGGTACGCATTTCAAGCGCCTGCCGCTGCCGAAAACGATCTACAACCGGCTGTACCCCCATGACCCGCAGCTGATCAGCCGCTTGATTGCCCTCTCCCCAAAGCTCCAGGTCTTCAACCAAATGACCCAGTTCGACAAATGGGTGGTCCACCGAATGCTGTCTGCCACTGATTTGGCGGCCTGCCTGCCCAACACCTATGAGTACGATATGGCTTCCTTGCATCAAGCATTGTCGCAGCATGGCGACATCGTTATCAAACCACGGCTGGGCCGCCAAGGTTCAGGGCTGTGGCGCCTTACTGTGGTGCCAGGCGGTAAACTGATGATCAAGCCTGCCCTGCCTGTGCCTATCGCTTTGCCCTACACTGATGCTGTGGTAAACCTGTTTCACGTCCTGATGATTCCCTATACCATGGTGATTCAAGAGTATATTGATTTAGCGTCAGTAAACGGACGCTGTTTTGATCTCCGAGCCTTGGAGCAAAAAAACGGCCGAGGCAGCTGGCAGGTGACGGCACTCACCTCCCGTATCGCTCAAGCCGATCAATACGTCACCAATTATTATGAAAAAGTAATGCAGGCCGAGGAACTCCTGAAAGACCATGAGTTCCCCGCGGCTGATATCATCAGCACAGCCCGAGCAATCAGCATCCAGGCTGCCGAGGTGCTTGAGGCAAACCTCGGGCATTTGGCGGAAGCCAGTGTTGATCTGGCCCTTGACCGGGCTAACAAGCTGTGGATTATAGAGGTCAACGGCAAACCTGACAAACAGCTTTACGCCGAACTGAATGATGGCAAACTCCTTGAGCAAGTCTACATGAAGCCACTGGAATATGCCCTTTATCTGAGTAAAAAAAGACGCCCCCGCTGAGGCGTCTTTGAGAAACGTTACCTAGAGCAGCAGTGCAACAATGAGGACCAGTACCAGTAACAGAATCAAGAAGATCCAAAGCTCATCTATTTTGCAGCATCTCTTTCCCATAGAGTTACCTCCCTCGTACCCTACTTGACTATCTGTCATTGTCAACATATGTTACAGGGAGGTAAGATGCGTCAGGAAATAGGCACTATCTTGGTCCCCAATCACTCCCGGATGAACCGCTGCCGCCGCTGCTTCCTGAAACACTACCCTTGGAATTGTCCAGGACTGTGTAGTCGCGGCCGTAGACCAGGAACACCGGGCCCATCATGTACTCCTCGCGCCATGTCCCCAAGGGGCGGTGGCGGATCTCAAAACTCAACAGATCCACATCCCGGATATACGGCGCCCGCATGGTGAGGATCAGCCTCGGCGGCCGGTACTCAATCACGTTGGAAAGGTAGTAGTCGAGACCCGGCTCGTAAGTGACGGTGATTCTGCCGCCGGCTCTGTTGTAGTACATCCTGAACTCATCGTCCACTGTAATCCTGCCGCTGGGTGTACTGCGCTGGATGTCGTAAAGATCCAGTTCCACGGCAAACGATGTGTTTGCCGGCACGACAAACTCATTCGCCACGAAAACCGATGAATCCTGAATAGTGATCCCCCGGCTGAAGTAGCCCCTGGATATCATCACTTCTGAGGCGGGATAGGCAGAGTACTTCATGTCCCGGGGCTCGAATTTCTCAATCAAAATGCATTTACCCGGTACCAGGACCTCCCGTGCCGCCAACGGGCTGCGCTTCTGAATGTCAAAGATCTCAATCCGGTAAAGCTCCCGCGATGTATACTCATTGACTACGGCGACATAGACTGCATCACCAGCCCGCCAGGCGATGGCCATGGGCGACGCGGCATAGTCCGCCAAGTCCCTGCTGTCGATGGCTTTCACCGGTAGGGAAACAGCCAGCGCCAGCAGCACAAGCAATGCTGCGGCTTTTCTTTTCATGATACGAACCCCCTATCACCAATAATAGGATTTTCTGATGTAAATCACTCTGTTCTGCGGACCTTCAAACACGGGGTTTTGATCGGTGACCCTTTCAACCACCTGCATCTGGTACCTGGCATACTCAAAAAGCTGATATGCTGTTATATAACTGTCGGGGATCTCATTAATCCCTTTGATCAAGCTGAGGGTGAACAGACTGCCGACTTTCGGCGAAACCTTGGTCCGCTCATCTGACCGTGCCGCCGCAAGCACTGTATAGCCTTTATTTTTTAGAGCCAGGAGTTCGAACTCATCCGCCGACTGTTCCCGGACTACACCGTCGATGAAAGTGGCGGCATAGGCTACATCCAGAATAACGGTCACATTATTGTTGGGGAAACTGCTGATCCAACTCTCAAGTTCCCCATCGGTGATGACAGAGTTCACGGCCTGATTAATGTCACCGTAGTTTTTGCCGTCATAAGGTACAATGTGGTCGAGGGGCTTAGTCACTCCACCAGCCCAAATCTCCCAATCGGCATATCCGGAAAAATACACAACCAAGTAATCATTGGGCCCCGCAACCCAAGCGGCATTCTGGATTGCCTTGCGGATATTGTTCTTGGTGGCATTCTGGTTGGTCAGGAACTGATATGTGCCCGACATGCGGTTGTTGTCGACAAACACACTCTTGAAGGCCTTGGCGTCGCGGACGGACACATCCATGTTCTTGACTTTCTGATGTGTCTCTGGATCAATCATGTAGGGATATTCATCAATCCCTATGATGACATAATGAACTTTCGGTTTTGATGTCACCAAGTATTCGTACTTGCCTTTGCTGACAATAAGCTTGACAGAGAATTGTTGGTATTGGTAGCGGAATACCAAGACTTTGTTCCCGGGGGTGACATTATAAAACGTGAATCTACCGTCAGAATACCGTGATTGTGTGCTGTCCTCCAGCCGGCCGTATTCATCGCACAAGTCTACTCTAACCCCTCCCAGAGGCCGATAGTCGGCAGGCGGATCGTCGTAAGGCATAACGACAATGTCTGTGGGATCAAAGATTGATTGGTACAAAAAACCTGTTATCGACCCGTACGTGTCGATGTGAATGTAAAAGCGGCATCCAGCCAGCAGCAGTAAGACAGCGAACAAACAAATTAACCCCACAGGGTTCTTCCTCACAATACCACCCACTTTCTATATTCAGGATTCGCAAGAACCCTGCGTTTAGTGACCGGAATGAAAGCACCTTGATCTCATTATACGCCGCTCACCCGAGACTGCTGCTCAAGATGTCGATGCAAACCTGGGAACTGACCTCGCCGAGGGTGTGGCTGGCATTTTTTGTTCTGCTGGCCGCAATCCCATATTCGTTAATCTGCTCCGGTGTCAGCTTCAGATCGCAGGGCAGCAAGTTCTGCATCAATTCTTTGAACTCGCCGATATCCTTCACATTCAATGATTTCAATATCTTCGCCACCCGCGATTTGGCATGCTGTAGATTGTAGCGCAGATATTCGGCTAAAAGCAAACCGTTTGCCTTGCCATGAGGGATTCCGTGGAAATATGTCAAGGAATAGCCCAGGGCATGGACCACTGTGGTCCCGGTATGGGCAATGGCCATACCGCCGAGAGTTGATGCTGTCAGCAGGCTGTCGCGCATTCCGGCGGAGAAGGCGGCTGATTTCAGATCCGGTAAAGCCCGGCTCCACAGCCTCAGGCCTGATTCCACCACCATGTCGCTGAAATCGCCAGCCCGGCGGGACAAGTAAGATTCAATCAAATGAGATAAGGCATCCACCGCCGTGTTTCTGGTAATCTCAAGTTCCAAACTCTCCGTATAGTGGTAGTCCAAAAATGCAATCCTGGGAAAGAGGCTCCGATTCCCAAAACCCGCTTTTGTCTGTTTGCTGGCCAGAGTGAGAATCGAGTACGGCGTCACCTCGCTGCCGGTGCCTGCTGTGGTGGGGACTGCCACGATCGGCAGCGGCCGGTTGGGGTAATCACCTTCATAGAGCTTCTCCGGCCCAAATCGGTTGACAGCCAGGACGGCAATAGCCTTGGCCGCATCCAATGGGGATCCTCCGCCAATGCCAATGACGAAGTCCGGTTCAAACCGCCGGGCCGCCCTCCCGCCGGCAGCCACATTTTCCAACGAAGGATTGTTTTCTACTTGATCAAACACCTCATAGGCAATGCCGCACTGTTCCAAAGCAGCGGTAACATCATCAAGCGCACCGCTGCGCCGGGCGGACTCCCTGCCAGTCACCAGCAGCGCTTTCCGGCCAAACTCTTTGAACCGTTCTGCATGACGCTTTACAACCTCTGGACCGTGAAGGATCTCAGTGGGTAAGAAATAGCTGAGATTAAGCACTGGATCAACTCCTCCTGTTGGACTCGAACCTCACTGTCACGCTGCCAAGGCAAGACCGGACGACAAGAAGCAAACGGGGATTCTGGTACTCCGCTGCAGAGCTGCGCACAACTTCTCTCCCGGCAAGCTTGCGGTTGCGCTGCCCCAGGATATCCAGAGTACCAAACAAGCCGGTTTGCTCCGCCAAAACCCCGACATCCTCGGGTAGCACGATCTCTACCTTGCCAAACAGGGCAAGGATATCCAGACGCACAGCCCGGTGAGTTATGTTGTGAGGGTTCATCTCGAAGATCAATTTCCCCAGAGACGCAGTCAAAGATGTATCCAGCAGTTCTTGTTCGGGGCATACGATCCTCCGCCGCTTCAAGACGGCTTTATAAACTTCCTCTCCCTTGTCGAAGAGGCTTATAATCACCGTAATGAAAAACATCACCATGACCACAGGCCAAAAAATCAATGTCCCGAGAACAGTAATATAGTAGATCGCAGCCTGTGCCTCAGTGAACAGTTCGATCAAACTAATAATGAACATGAATCCGGAAAAGACTATCAGCACAAACCCGGAGATTCTCATGCTCCTTGTTTCCTGCCTGAACAGTTTCACACCATACCACATGGGTATTAAGTACCACGTGTGCGTGATGAAATATAAAACGCCGAAATCAATCACACCCTGCCAGTGTAAAAACCAGACAGCCAATAGTACTGCGGCAACAAGTAGGCCGGCGATCCGATGCATCTAGACCCCCCCATGGATTGGTCATGTGGATATTTTTCCATGCAGCCTGAGCAAAATCCTTCCTCAGTTTCCCAACAAAAAAAGCCCTATCCCTCGATAGGGCCCCAGCCGGCACTCAGGCATGGGCCTGTTTCAGTTCCTGGCTGTCGGTAACCACTTGTATATCATAGGTCGGCCCGTCCTTGATCACGGACACACCGATCTTGTTCCCTTCCGCTTCTATTTCTGTCGGTTTTTGCTTTCTGCTCACTTGGTACAATGTGGAGCGGATCGTCGACTCATTCACATCCTGCCGGTGTTTGAAGAACTCCTTGACTACGGCCTTGGCCGTTATCGGATGGCCCTGGCTGGAGACGAGCCGGTAGACAATTTCCACAACACTTTTGGTCAGGGATGCACTGTTTCCGCTGTTCGGATAAGGCTCTTTTAAGAACGCATCGAGCTTTTTCAGGTTCTGCTCTTTTCTGGCCAACTGTTCTTTAAGCTCATTGATCTCCAGGATCAGCAGCTCTCTTGCTTGCCTTAAAGAATCTTCATAGCCCACACACTTCACTCCTTCGCTCATAGACTGGAACCTGAATCTCTACTGGTTATTATTGTCCAATATAAGCCCAATTATTACTTGCGCCAAATCCTGCAGCCTGTAAATATAAAATATCATATTATGCAGTATATGTCAAACAAATTTACACTTTTTCCAATGTAGACACGTTTCTGCCGCATTCACTCAGTTTTGGGCGATCAAGCGCTGCCAGTCTTGAACCGTATAAATGTCCACCAAGGTGATGCCCAAGTAAAACGCCTGCAGGATTGCTTGATAATCATACCCTGCTTCTGCCATGCCCCTGGCGCCCCACTGGCTCATGCCGACCCCGTGGCCGCTGCCGCCGCCGTAAATATTAATACTGGTGATGCCGCCATCGGCATCCCGGGTAATCTCAAAGGCGATACAAGCGCTGGGCAGCATCGCATAATTGACAATCGTGTCATTCATCCTGCTGATAACCATGTCTGCGTTGGTGTACTGCTTGCTCGGCCGGATCAGCGTCCGGATGTTGTACTCCTTGCTGACGCGGAATGTACCGTTGGAACCGACGATTTCCAGCGTCATCAGATTACCGCCGCTGCCCCGCTCTACCACCCGCAGATCCAGCAGTTTGCCGATTCCATCTTTAGGGACTGGTATCGACGCAAATGTGCCGTCGCTCAGCCGTGTTTGGACAAACTGCGGCTGGCTTTGATAGACCGCCGTCAGATTGGCGTTTATGGTAGCTTCCAGCTGAGAACTGGTGAAACTGACTTCCCAGCGGAACCAAGGTGATTTTTGTTCAAAGGCGGGAACCGCCTTGTTCTTGAGAAATGCAAGCACTTCCACCTCACTGCCCCAGTCCACGGTCATGTCCGTGGTCAATACAGAACGAGACAGCAGATAAGGGACGGGAGTGCCGGGAAAGCTCTCCCGGGTTGTGCCTCCCCACACTTCGTGGGAGGCGGCCGTAAAGCCCCAGGATGTGGAATGGAAATAAGCCCCAACCAGCAGATTGTCCTGATCAAGCATCACCATGCCCTTTGTCAGGTCCACAGCCAGCTTGGCTGCGGCATCCTCCTGCCGATTGTTGTATACTTGGGCAAACACGCTGTCGTCCACATGATAGATGCGCCCTGCGGCCCTGGCCTCCACAATCTTGCGTACTACAAAAGTCCGGGATGCCACCGCCTGGGCGCAAAGAGCGGCCAAAGGAGCACTCGACGGCATTTCACTGGGGACAACACCGTACAGGTACTCCTCCACCTTTACTGTATTGATAACCAACAATTTGCCGTTCTCCGCCAGGCTGACCTCCAGAAAGCCACGGTAGGAAGGGTTGAACTCCCAGGCATCCCCGCGCTTGATGCTTTCCAGCGTCAAACGGCAGGTGTGCTCCGGATAGACCCAAATTGGGGATCCCATCAGCAGTTCTTCCTCACCATTCGCCACCAGGATACCTTCATCTGTGGGCTGCAGAGTCACCGGCGATTCACTGGAGAAATTGTGGTTGTAGTCAACCAAGGTGATAGCTTTGCCGTCACTGGATATTATTGCTCTGTCATGATACAGATCCTGGAAGTTGTTGGTCTTGATGGCAACCCGGAATTCATCGTCGCGGCCGTAAACACGGCCGCACAACACCAGGAGCGCCGCAAGCACCCATAATACTATTATGCGCCGGTTCAATACTGAGCCACCCGCCTTGTTTACTTAAAACAGCTTGGCCATTTGGTCATACATTGGTTTGAGAGCCGGATAAAGGCTCTTGTACACTTGGTACATCTCAAGGTACAAGGTATGCCATTTTTCGTTGGGATCAATGGTATTGGTGACCTTAATCATAGCTTCAGAAGCTTCTTTGGTGTCGGCAAACACCCCAGTGCCTACGCCGGCGAGGAGCGCTGCCCCCAAGCCGGGGCCTTCATCAACATTGAGGGTTTGCATCTGCAGCCCAAGGATGCTGGCCAAGATCTCCAACCACAACCTGGACTTGGCTCCGCCGCCGATACATCTCATCGCCTTGCCGCTCCATCCTGCCTGCTGGAGCAAGCACAACGAATCCCGGAAGGCAAAACCGACACCTTCAAGGATTGCCCTCACCAGATCACGGCGCTTATGCACACTAGACAGGCCGAAGAAACAGCCGCGGGCATTTCCGTCCCCATGCGGAGTCCGCTCCCCTGTCAAATACGGCAAGAAGATCAAGCCCTGGCTGCCGGGCGTACTGTAACCAGCTGCCTCAGACAGCAGGACATAGGGATCGGTCTCCAAGCTCTGGGCCACTACCGACTCGGTGTGCCCGAATTGGTCCCTGAACCACCGGAAAGACAACCCGGCGGAAAGAATGACACCCATCATGTAGAAGCGGTCCTGCACTGCATGGTTGAACATATGGATCGTCCCACCGTTGGGAAGTTTCGGCACATCCAAATGGGCGAGCATCACACCGCTTGTGCCCAAGCTGATCATCGCTCTTCCACCAGAGACAATGCCGGCTCCCACCGCGCCGCAGGCGTTGTCGGCACCACCACCGACTACTGGTGTCCCTGCGGTCAAGCCAGTCAGCTCGGCGGCCTCGGGGCTGATCGTTCCAGCTATTTCGCTCGATCCCACCAGTTCAGGCAGTATCTCCATGGGAAGATCGAGCTTTTCCATAATCACTTTGGACCACTGCCGCTGCTTGACATTGAGCAAGAGCGTACCGGCAGCATCGCTCAGTTCCATTTTCAGTTCGCCGGTCAGACGGTAACGGATATAATCCTTGACTAGGACCAGCCAGCGTACCTTGGCGAAGTTCTCTGGTTCATGTTCCCGCAGCCACAAGACTTTTGGGGCTGTAAAGCCCTCCAAAGCAGGATTGCACGCTTCATCCAGCAGCAGGCGCTTCCCAACTAGACTCTCGATCTCGTAACACTGTTTCGTCGTCCGGGTATCGTTCCACAGGATTGCAGGCCTGATCACGTTGTAATCCTTGTCCAGGAACACAGAACTGTGCATTTGCCCGGATAATCCGATACCCTTGATTTCGCCAGGGTCCACATCATACTTGTCCAGCACTTTGCGGAGGGCCTTGATTGTACCTTGCCACATGTCCTCCGGTTCCTGCTCCGTCCACCCCGGCCGCGGCGAGTATAAAGGATACTCCTGCGCAGCAGAGCCTACTATTTCACCATCCACTGTGATCAGCAGTGCTTTCACCTGCGAAGTGCCGATATCCAGACCCAAAAGATAACCCATACCCGTCTCTCCTTAGTCAATATATTAACCCTCGAGATTGTGCGGGGCACCGAGGTGCTACACAATAATTTAACGTACTAGTAATATTCTTGGGAAATTCAAAAAACCCTGCGCTGAATTTTGCATCTTATTTTACATTGAGGATCTATTTTAACTCTTCCACGAGCTCCTCCATCTGACTGATCAAGGAACTGAACACTTCCATGGCTTTAGTAATCGGTTCCGGAACGGCCATATCAACACCGGCCTTTTTCAGCAGATTGAGAGGATAATCGGAGCCGCCGCCCTTGAGAAAGTCCAAGTATCTGGCCACCGCCGGCGACCCATCGCTCAGGATCCGCTGCGTCAAGGCCACAGCGGCGGAAAAGCCGGTTGCATACTTGTAAACGTAAAACGGGCGATAGAAATGGGGAATGCGGGCCCACTCCATGGCTATGTAAGGATCGCTCACCACATCCGGCCCGTAATACTTCTGATTCAATTCGTGATAGACCTGGCACAGACTTTCCGCCGTCATGGGGATTCCCTTGCCGATCCGGTCGTGGACAATCATCTCAAACTCGGCGAACATAGTCTGCCGGAAAACGGTGCCTCTGAACTGCTCCAGGTAGTGGTTGAGCAGATAGAGCTTTTGTCTTGGATCATCGGTCTTGGCCAGCAGATCATTCATCACCAGGCACTCATTGACAGTGGAAGCGACCTCTGCCACAAAAATCTTATATGTGGCATTGACGAACTCTTGATGCTGATTAGAGTAGAACGAGTGCATGGCATGGCCCATCTCGTGAGCCAGGGTAAACATGTTGTCGACATTATTCTCGTAGTTCATCAGCACATACGGATGAACCCGGTACACGCTTGCTGAATAAGCACCACTGGTCTTGCCCCTGTTCTCAAACCAATCGATCCAGCCCTCGGACAAACCTCTGTCCAAGTCCTGGATATACTGCTCGCCGAGGGGAGCCAACCCTGATCTGACCATCTGCACAGCCTGCTCAGGAGGAATTTCCATATCAAGGTCCTTGACCAGGGGCACATAGATATCGTACATGTGCAGTTCATCAAGGTTGAGCATTTTTTTGCGCAGACGCATGTAGCGGTAGAAAATCGGAAGGCTTTCATGGACAGTTTTGATCAGGTTGTGGTATACCTCAGTCGGCACATTGTCTACATCCAACGCGGCTTCCAAAGAGGTGGCATATTTATGTTCCTTGGCGAAGAACAGCGTTTTCTTCACTGCGGCTGAATAGGTCGTCGCCAAAGTGTTTTTCCACTGTTCATATGTGGAATACATAGCCTCGAACGCCGCTTTGCGCACGTCCCGGCTCTTGCTTTCCATGAAGCGGATGTAGCGGCCGTGAGTCAGTTCCACATCATTTCCATCTTCATCTTTGATAGTGGGAAAGCGCAGATCAGCGTTGTTGAACATGCGAAAAATCTGCCCGGCAGCCTGGGCCATCTCTCCCGCCCGGGCTAAGATTTCTTCCTGTTCTGTCGGAAGCGTGTGCGGCTTCATCCTGAGAATATTGTCCAGATAGTGGCTGTAAACCTGCAGATCCTTGTTCTCGGCCACCCACGTCCGGACTGTTTCTTCTGGGAGCTGCAGGATTTCAGGTTCAATATAAGCAAGGCAGCCTCCCAACTCTGCTCCCATACCGACAGCCCGGTCAAAAAACCCCTGATAGACTGGATTGGCATTGTCCTGATCCTTGCTCATCATGGCATAACCGTAAAGCCGGTCGAAGATCATGCCGACTTGATCCTGCAGTTTGAGGCAGGCCAGCAGGTTTTCCGCAGAGGTGAGCCGCCCTTTGTACTCCTGCAGGGCGGGCATCAGCGCTCTTAGCTGTTGGAAGTCCTCTTCCCAAGCCTGATCCGAAGCATATATGTCCGTCAGTTTCCACTTGTATTGATCCGCAATCTCACTCCGCAGCGGGATTGTCTTTGCTGTCATTGTTCCAGCTCCTTCATATCCATATTTTTCTTATATGATTTTATTATAACAGATACCACGAAGGAATGTCTGAGTTTTTTGTGGAATTACCACATACCAATACGATTGAGGATGAGGGTAATGAGCACCATCTTCGCCTTGGACATCGGGACTCGGAAAATTGCCGGCCTGTTGATGGAACAGCAATCGCAGCGGTACACAGTCCACCACGTGGTCATCAAAGAGCAGCTCCCCAACGCCATGCAGGATGGACAGATCCACGACATACCCAAAGTGGCGCAGACTATCAGGGAAGTTGTGGCGGAAATCAGCGCTTGCACATCTGAACCGATTACCGGAGCGGCAGTTGCCGCCGCAGGGCGCTCTTTGCGTACACAACGCGGCCAATCCACCATCAGGCTTCCTCTTAATCAGGAAATCACGGCCGAAATGCTGGGCGAGCTGGAATTGAGCGCTGTCCAAGATGCTCTCAAGAACATGAGCCAGTATCAGGTGCAGACAGCTGTTGACACTTACCTCTGCGTCGGTTTTTCAGTGGTGCAGTGTTACCTTGACGACCAGCCGATCCAGAACCTCCTCGGCCACCAGGGCTACTCCGCTTCAGTGGAGGTCATCGCCACTTTCCTGCCCCGCATCGTGGTCGATTCATTGATGACAGCACTGCGCATGGCAGGCTTGGAGATCCAGTCGCTGACTTTGGAACCCATCGCCGCCATGCATGCCGTAATCCCGCAGTCCATGCGCATGCTTAACCTGGCACTGGTGGATGTGGGGGCAGGCACTTCCGACATTGCCATCACCGCTGACGGGACTGTCAAAGCCTTTGGCATGATTCCTCAGGCGGGAGATTTGATCACCAGGATCATTGCCGATCATTACCTTCTCGATTTCATGGAGGCAGAACACGCCAAACGGCAGCTGAATGCCAGCTCGATCGTTGCCTGTACCGACGTGCTGGGGAACCGCCTGGAGCTTGACCGGGAGGAGGTACTCAACCTGATTCAGCCAGCCGTGGCTTCCCTGGCTCATAAAATCAGCAACGAGATCAGTGCCCTCAACGACGGTCCACCCAAGGGAGTGATCATGATCGGCGGCGGCAGCCTCACGCCGCTCCTCGATCGGGAAATTGCCAAGTATCTGCAGCTTCCGGCCAATTTGGTGCGAGTCAGAGACCGGGCGAGCCTTACCAACATCAAAGGCGCCGACGATTTTCTGGGCCCACAGCTGGTCACCCCCATCGCCATCGGCTGCAATCACCTTGATCAGCTGGCGATGAAACTGCACAAAGTGACGATCAACGGCAGATCAGCTCATTTTCTGCGCCTCAGCGGCGCCACTGTTGGTGATGCCCTGCTCAATGCCGGGTACGATGTGGACCGCCTGATTCACCATCCTGCCCCGTCAGTGGAGGTAATTGTCAATCAGAAGCCTTGCACCATCAGAGGGCACAGCGCGGTACCGGCACAGATCTTGTGCAATGGTGAACCAGCATCGCTCCAGACCAAGCTCCAAGGCCAGGACATCTTGGAGATCAACATCATCGAAAACGCTGAGCCCAGCCCTGTTCTGCTTGAAGACCTTGTCCAGCAGCTGAAGCTGGCCAAACGCCTGATTATCAATGGAAAACAACTTACCCTTGTCCCAAGGATCAAAGTGAACGGGCAGGAACAACCCCTGTCCTATGCCTTGGCCGATGGGGAACAAGTGGCGTATACACCCGTGGAAACCGCGACAGACGCGCTGAAACTGGCCGGAATCGGCGCCGATCAGAATTCTATTGTGGTCTCCGTCAATGATCAGAGAGTACAGTTGGACGAGCCGTCCCAAATCCTGGTGAACGGAAATCCGGCCGCATTCGATCAGGTAGTTCGCGACGGCGATCGGATAGAGTGCCAGCCCCAGGCCAAGACCAAGTTTATTTTAGCCGATATTTTCCGAGTATATCAGCCCCACCGGCTCGATGAGATCAAGCAGATCAAGTTCTGGGTCAACGATCAGCCGGCGGGATATACAGACGAGATCCGCGGCGGCGACCGGATCCGGTTGGAAATTGACCACAAATACTAATACGGGGATGCTATTCAGTCCCCGTATTTTTTACCTCACCTATGGCCAATGTGTATTGGTAGAGCTGATCCCGATCCGACTCGACAACAAACCGCAGGTTCCGCAGCAGCCGCAGGTCTTCCCACAAAGGTTCCAGATACCTTCGGGATTTGGGAATCAACAGATCTTTAATCATCAGCCGGGCCAGAATGTCGATGAGCCGCTGCGGCAGACACCTGAGCAAGAACTTCTGCTCAGGTGTGGCCTGAGCCCACAATTCCGGCGGAATGTCGACCTCGATCTGATGGCGGAAGTGCTTGCCCATCTCCAGGAACTGATATATGGTGCTTCCCAGAGCGGCGGCCGCCTCTGCCAGTGGGATTTCATTGCTGACGTAAGCCTCCCAGGCAAGCCTGAAGGTCAGGGCCGGTTTGTCTGCCATGTAACTGGCGACCAGCTCGGCCAGATGTTCCTCGCCCATTTCAGGCGGCATTTCTGCGCCGGCTTGTTCCGCCTGCCGCTCCTGTTTATCTGTCACAGTACCTGCCCCCTTTACCTCTTGTCTCCCTTGGGGCAGCTGCTGTATAATTTCTACCTTTGCCTAAAAATTCCTTCCAAAACGATTCAATTTCTACAATTTCCCCGAATTAACCATTACGGGTCACCCGGCTTCGTTCACCCAGGTACAGCACTGATTCTTGCCCATGGACTTCGCCCGGTACATAGCCAGATCAGCGCGCCGCAGCAGTTCCATCCGGTCTCCAGCATCCTCCGGATAACTGGCGATACCAATCGACACAGTCAGCGGCCGTTCCATTCCTGTCTCTGAGAGCTCGGCCAGCTTAGTTTGAATCCGTTTGGCTATCTGCACACCCCGAGTCCGCGGTGTATACGGCAAGATCACAACAAACTCTTCTCCTCCGAAGCGGATCACCTGATCATTCTCGCGGACATTTTTAGCAATAGTCTGAGCCACCGTGTAGAGCACCTGATCCCCGTACTCGTGCCCGAACAGGTCGTTGAAGGCTTTGAAATCGTCTATATCAATAAAAAGCATGGTCACCTGCATATCGTCGTCCTGATCCAACCAGTCGCTCAAGAAGCGGTAATTGTACACTTTGGTTTTGGAATCCAGGACCAGTTCCTGCTCGGCCTTGATCCGCCGCTGCTGCTCCATCACCATCCGCAGGCTGAAGTTCATGAGCTCCGAGATGCCAAGCATCAGCACGCCAAATATCAGAAGGCCGGTTAGCCGCCAGTAACTAATAAAGATGGCAAATACGACGCCGGTGTAACCATACAGCATGGAATTAACCCAGATGGGGGCCTTAAGCACATCGAAAGTTCTTGGTTGCACTTCTGGTTGAGTGAGGATGGTCAGGAGCGAAACCAAGGTCAAATTGATAAATGTGTAAAGCACCAGGCTGGTCAACATCGGCCCCAAGCTGAGTGGCACCACCAGCGCGGCTGCTCGTCCATGCAGATAGTAAAAAACAGCTCCCACGATCATGCTGGTCAAGGATCGTTGGAGCAGGTTGAGATAGATCTTGATCGGTTCCGCCTTTGCCAACAGCCCAAAGATAATGTTGGACAAAACCGCCAGCCAGAGTGATTCGCCGGTTCCATAGACAAAAACGGAAGTAAGATAGATGGACACAGACAAGGACAGTTTTACATGGGTGGACACTCTAACGCCGCGGAACTGGAAAACGATCAGCATGGCCAGGAGCAATGCCAGTTCCAGCGACCGATCCAGGGCCAGTGTTGGTGTGTAGTAAAGCAGTCCTCCTGTGACCACCACCGTTGCAATGCCGCAGAAAACAAGCAAACCAGTCTTTGGCTTCATGATGGAACCCCTCACTTAACGCTCCCACATCAAATCAGCGCCATCATCGCTCAATCCACTGCTGCGGATCATTGAACTGCTGCGGGGGTACAAAGCCTAGATCTTTAGCTGAGTCTGTCTGTCCATCATTTTCTACCAGGGCAATATCCAAGACAGAATCCATATGATCCACAAAATCGATCTCCATCTTGCGCAGCACGTCCTCAGGTATGTCCTCCAGATGCATCTGATTGTCTTTAGGCAGAATCACGTGAGTGATGCCACTGCGGTGGGCTGCCAGCAGTTTCTCTTTTACGCCGCCGATAGGCAGAATCCTTCCGCGCAAAGTTATTTCGCCGGTCATTGCCAGATCCCTCCGCACCGGCTTGCCAGTCAGGGCACTGACCACGGCCGTGGCAATGGTAATACCGGCAGACGGCCCATCCTTCGGGATCGCTCCCTCCGGTACATGGACATGGATATCGTATTTTTCATGAAAATCGGGATCGATATTCAGCTGATCGGTCCGCGAGCGGATATAGCTGATGGCCGTCTGGGCAGATTCGCGCATTACCTCACCCAGCTTGCCTGTGAGGGTAATATTGCCTCTGCCTTTCACGATCGTCACTTCAATCGACAGGATTTCACCACCGACAGCCGTGAACGCCAATCCAGTGGCGACACCAACTCTGTCTTCAGCATCCATCATGTGGTGCTGGTATTTGGGCACTCCCAGATACTTGTGGAGCGAATTGACTGTGACCCGGACCGGAGTCTTGCCGCCGCGGACGATTTCCGTGGCAATCTTCCGGCAGACAGCCGCCAATGAACGCTCCAAGCTGCGCACGCCCGCTTCCCGTGTGTAGTCGCTGATCACCCGCACCAAGGCGTTTTCCGAAATCTGGACTTGCTCAGTGTCGAGGCCGTGGGCTGCAAGCTGCTTGGGCCACAAGTGGCGCTTGGCAATCTCCAGCTTCTCATGCTCGGTGTAGCCGGGAATCTCGATCACTTCCATCCTGTCCCGCAGCGGAGTAGGAATCTGATGGAGCACGTTCGCCGTTGTCAAAAACATAACCTGTGACAGATCGAAGGGCACTTCCAGGTAGTGGTCGCTGAAATTGTGGTTCTGCTCAGGATCAAGCGCTTCCAGCAGCGCCGACGTAGGGTCGCCGCGGAAATCCATGCCGAGCTTGTCGATTTCGTCCAACAGGAGCACTGGGTTGCGGCTGCCCGCAGTTTTCATCGCTTGAATGATCCGGCCCGGCAGAGCACCTACATAGGTGCGGCGGTGCCCGCGGATTTCGGCCTCGTCCCGGATGCCCCCGAGGGAGATACGGACGAACTTCCTGCCCAGTGAATCAGCGATGGACCGGGCCAAGGAAGTCTTGCCCACACCAGGGGGGCCGACCAGGCACAGGATCGGGCCTTTCAGCTGTTTGGTCAGCTGACGTACAGCCAAATACTCCAAGATGCGCTGCTTTACCTGCGTCAAACCATAATGATCCCGGTCCAAGATCTCTTCTGCCCGGTTGATATCCAGCCGGTCCTTAGTGGCCTTAGCCCAGGGCAGAGAGAGCATCCAGTCGAGGTAGTTCCGGACCACAACCGCTTCGGCAGCCATCGGAGGCATTTTTTCAAAGCGGTGCAGTTCGTGCACCACCTTGGCTTTGGCCTCCTTCGGAAGTTTGGCTGCGGCAAGCTTGCGCTTGTACTCTTCGACTTCCGAGAGGCGCTCATCCTTGTCGCCCAGCTCACCCTGGATTGCTTTCATCTGCTCCCGCAAATAGTACTCCCTTTGTGTCCTTTCCATTTGCTTGCGGACTTTGAGTTGAATCTTCTTCTCCAGTTCAAGCAAATCCAGTTCTTTGGATAGGAGCTGGAGCAGCATTTCCAGGCGCTTCTTGGTGTGGAGTTCTTCCAAGAGCGGCTGCCGTTCCTCAATTGTGGTGGCAATCTGCCCAGCGACAGCATCAGCACAGCGATCGGGATCGCTGATGCTGTTTACCGAGCTGATGACTTCATTCGGAATCTTCTTCGACATCCGGACATACTTCTCAAAGAAATCAAGGACGCTGCGGCGCAGCGCTTCGGTCTCCATATCATGAGTGACGATGCTCTCTTGGGGTACAGCGGCAACTTTGAAGTAGTTGCCGTCCTCAATGAAATAGCGGATTACGACACGTTGAAGGCCTTCCATCAAAACCCGGATTTGGCCTTCGGGCATTTTCAACAGCTGCTTGATCTCGCAGATCGTGCCGACGTTGTAGATATCTTCCGGGAGCGGTTCAACTATACTGGCGTCTTTTTGGGCGGCCAGAACCAGTTTCTTGTCACCGGTCATAGCTGCCTCGAGCGCGTAGATCGATAGTTCTCTGCCAACCTCCAGTGGGGTTACCATGTTGGGGAAAACGATAGTGCCTCGTAGAGCCAGCAAAGGATAGATCATCTCGTTCACAACTTCCACCTCCGTTACCGCAGATATCTATCTTGCTATCCTCATTATATCATATTGCCGTTGAAATTCCAAAACAACTTCCGGTAAAAGACAAGGCCCCGAAGGGCCTTTGTTCAAGCGTGCAGCTTAACGGCTGCAGACAGCAGTTCTGCTTCAGGAGGTGCGGGAACGAGCGCAGCTGCAATCACTTCTTCGATGGTGGCTACCGGTTGGATCTCGATGTCCTTGAAATCCTCGAACAGGTCTTGCCAGTTTTCTTGCGGGATTAGCACCTTCTTGACCCCGGCCAGCTGTGCGGCTTCGATTTTGGCTACCACCCCGCCCACCGGCCGGACCTTGCCGTGGATGGAAACTTCACCGGTCATGGCCACCTCATGCCAAACCTTGCGCTTGGTGATAGCTGAGTATATCGCTGTAATGATCGACACTCCCGCTGATGGCCCGTCGATCGGGACCCCGCCTGGGAAGTTGATATGAATGTCGTAGTCTTGCGGCCGCACTCCAAGATTTGCCCGGAGCACTGTCAAGACATTGTCGATGGATGAACGGGCCAAGGATTTGCGGCGCATCGTCCTGCCCAGGGCACCAGTCTCCTCCTCGTCGACTATCCCGGTTATCTGCACCTGCCCGCCCCGGTTCGAATCGGCAGGTATGGCCACAGCTTCCACTTCGATCAGCGTCCCTAGGTTGGGGCCGTAGACCGCAAGCCCATTGACCACACCCACTTGAGGGCAGGATGGTATCTTGCAGTCGAGCCGCGGGCTGTACTGCCCGTTGTTCACTACCCACTCGATGTCTTTCTTCTCAATTGTTTTGCGCTGCTCCGTCATCACAATTCCACCGGCAATTTGGATGATATTTACCGCGTCACGCCCATTGGTGGCATATTTGGTCAGTTCAGCCAAAGCGTCGCCGGTAATGCTGAAACCCACCTTTTCCGCAGCATTCCTGGCGATCAGGCTGATCTCTTTGGGGGTAAGAGCTCGGAAGAAGATCTCCAAACAGCGCGATCGCAAAGCCGGCGGCAGCTCGTGGGGCATCCTGGTGGTGGCGCCCACCAGACGGAAGTCTGCGGGGAGGCCGCGCTGGAACACTTCATGGATATGTAACGGAATGTTGGAATCCTCAGACGAATAGTAGGCACTCTCCAGGAAAACCTTGCGGTCTTCCAGGACTTTCAACAGTTTGTTCATTTGTATAGGATGAAGTTCCCCAATCTCATCAATGAACAGGATACCACCATGGGCTTTGGTTACAGCCCCCGGCTTCGGTTGGGGAATCCCAGCGATCCCCAAGGGGCCGGCGCCTTGGTAAATCGGGTCGTGGACCGAACCCATGAGAGGATCAGCAATGCCCCGGTCGTCAAAGCGGGCTGTCGTAGCGTCGATTTCCACGAATCTGGCGTCTTTCTGGAATGGTGACACCGGACTCTGTTTGGCTTCTTCCAGCACCACCCGGGCAGCGGCGGTTTTCCCCACTCCCGGTGGGCCGTAGATGATCACATGCTGTGGGTTGGGTCCGCAAAGAGCCGCCCTGAGAGCCTTGATGCCATCTTCCTGGCCGATGATCTCCGCAAACGTGGACGGCCGGGTCCGCTCCGCCAGCGGCTCCGTCAAGGAGATGGCTTTAAGCTTCCGAAGCTTTTCCAGCTCCTTCTTTGACTCTCGATCAATGGCCGACTTGGTCCCCTGCTGCTGTTTGAGCAGGTTGAAAAAGTACAGCCCGATGACGATGGCAAAAAAGAAGTTGATCAACCCAAAGATGCCCATCAAATCCATATGCTTACCCCCCTGATATCCTTAACAGAAATAGTATGTCCAGGGAGGCATAAAAAAATAAGGCAGGCGCATGGGCCTGCCTGTAATCTGCCTATTCTATGCAGTTTCATTCTTCGATTTGTCAACCCTGATCAAGCGCGGTAATTCGAGCTTGAGGACGACCTCTTTGGTGATCACACACTTTTTCACATCGCTCTCCGATGGGACCAGGTACATCGTATCCTGCAAAATTCCCTCGAGGATTGACCGCAGGCCTCTAGCCCCGGTCTTCTGTTCCAAGGCGAGATCCGCGATCGCCTCCAAGGCTTCATCCTGAAACTCCAGCTCAACTCCATCCATCTCCATCAGGCGCTGATACTGTTTGACCAACGCGTTCTTAGGCTGGAGCAGGATATCGATCAACGCCTGTTTATCGAGGGCATCGAGGGCGACTATGACTGGAACCCTCCCGATGAACTCGGGGATCATCCCGTACTTCAGCAGGTCTTCAGGCATGATCTGGCGGAGAATGTCGCCGATTTTCTTCTCCTCTTTCGTCTTGATATCAGCACCAAAACCCATGGATTTCTGGCCGACGCGGCGTTCGATAATCTTCTCCAGACCGTCAAACGCACCGCCGCAGATGAACAGGATGTTGGTGGTGTCAATTTGGATGAACTCCTGGTGAGGGTGCTTGCGGCCTCCCTGAGGCGGCACGCTGGCTATGGTTCCTTCCAAGATTTTCAGCAAAGCCTGCTGCACACCTTCGCCTGACACATCTCTGGTAATGGACGGGTTTTCCGACTTGCGGGCGATTTTGTCGATCTCGTCGATATAGATAATGCCTCGTTCGGCTCTCTCCACATCATAGTCGGCAGCTTGGATCAGCCTCAGCAAGATGTTTTCCACATCTTCACCGACATAACCTGCTTCCGTGAGGCTGGTAGCATCGGCGATGGCAAACGGCACGTTCAAGATGCGGGCCAGAGTCTGCGCCAGCAGAGTCTTGCCGCTGCCGGTAGGGCCCAAGAGCAGGATATTGCTCTTCTGAAGCTCTACGTCTTCCGCCCTGCTCACGTTGTTGATCCGTTTGTAGTGATTGTATACGGCCACAGCCAAGGCCTTCTTGGCTTGTTCCTGCCCGATAACATAATCATCCAGGATTTTGCGGATTTCTGTCGGCTTGGGTATGTTGTGGAGATCCGCGTCGTTTTCCTCGGTGAACTCCTCCTCAATGATTTCATTGCACAGCTCGATGCATTCATCGCAGATGTACACACCGGGTCCGGCGATGAGCCTTTTCACCTGTTCCTGCTGCTTGCCACAGAAAGAACACTTCAACTGCCCTTTTTCATCGCCAAATTTGAGCATCTGATCACCTCTCTCAAGCTTCTTAAGCCTTGTTCATGTCTGTTCGGCTGTGCATGATCCCGTCGATGAGCCCGTACTCCTTGGCTTCTTCTGCCGACATATAGTAATCCCGGTCAGTGTCGCGCTCAATGCGCTCCAAGGGCTGCCCAGTATGGTGGTGGAGGATCTCATTGCCCATCCGTTTCAGGCGCAGAATCTCTTTGGCTACGATCTCGATCTGGGTTGCCTGACCTTGGGCACCGCCCATGGGCTGATGAATCATAACCCGGGAATGGGGTAAAGCATACCTTTTCCCTTTCGCGCCGGCAGCCAGGAGTAATGCCGCCATGCTGGCCGCCAAGCCTACGCAGATGGTGGAGACATCAGGTTTGATGTACTGCATTGTATCGTAAATAGCCAGTCCGGAATATACTTCTCCGCCTGGGCTGTTTATATACAAGTGAATGTCTTTGTTTGGATCTTCCGATTCGAGATAGAGCATCTGGGCTACAACCAGATTGGCCACGTGGTCATCGATCGGCCCACCCAGAAAAACGATCCGTTCCCTAAGCAAACGGGAATAGATGTCAAATGCCCTTTCGCCCCGGTTGGTCTGCTCAACCACCATCGGAATCAGTGTGCTCATCAGCCACTACTCCCCTTTCGTATACGTTGAGTTTTATTTCGCCTCAGGTTCATCAGGGACTTCAGTCACTTGAGCATTGGCAAGCAAGAAGTCCCAAGTCTTGTCTATCTTAATCATGTTTGCCAGCCGGCTTCTGCTTGACTCGAGGTTAGCCCGGGCCTGTTCCGGATTGGCATTGTCTTGAGCCATCTCATCGATTTTGCGGTCAATTTCTTCATCTGAGACAGAAATCCCTTCCTTTTCAGCCACTGCCTCCAAGATCAGGCTGCGCTTCAGCTGTTTAACCGCCTCCGGTTCCATCTCGCTTCTAAGCTCCGCTTCAGTCTTCTTCGCCTGTTCCAGATACCGCTCCAGGGTCATCCCTGAGTAGAGCAGCGTGGTCTGGAACTGATTGAGCATATAGTCCACCTGCTGGCTGATCATGGACTTGGGAAGCACGATAGTGCTGGAGTCAGTAATTTGCTCTATTAATCTATTCTCCATTTCATGTTTGGTTCCGTGGGTAATTGCCTCTTCTAACCTTTTCCTAATGTCTTCCCGCAGCTCCGCAAGGGACACATATTCCAAATCCTTGGCAAAATCGTCGTTGAGCTCGGGCAGTACCCGTTCCTTGATGCTGTTGATTTTGACGGCGAAAGTGACCTCTTTGCCCGCCAAGTGCTGAGCATGGTAATCCTCCGGGAAGGTTACCTGGATCTCCTTCTCTTCACCGACTTTGAGCCCGATCAACTGTTCCTCGAAGCCGGGTATGAACTGCCCTGATCCGATCCTCAAGGTATAACCGGCCGCTGCTCCGCCTGGGAAAGGCTTCCCTTCGAGATAACCTTTGAAGTCAAGGTTGACAAAGTCGCCCTCCTGAATCTGATCGCGGTTTTCCACCGTCACCAGTTCACTGTGCTGCAGGCGCAGCTGTTCGAGTTCGGCGTCGATGTCGGCATCAGTGACTGTCCGGATCTTTTTCTCCACAGGGAGGCCAATGTACTGGCCAAGCTGTACTTCAGGGTAAACGTCCACTTCGAAGGTGATGCTCAACCCCTCGCCCGGCTCAATCTTGTTGATATCAAAACTGGGCTGATCCACAGGATTGATCTGTGTTTCTTCAACCGCCGCCTCATAAAGCCTGGGCACAAGGTAATCCAAGGCGTCTTCATAGAATATCTCGATCCCATAGTATCTCTCAATGATTTTCCGCGGTGCTTTGCCCTTGCGGAATCCTGGAATCTGCACCCTTTTGGCCACATGGCGGTAAGCGTGGTCCAATCCTTCCTCCAGTTTGGCGCCATCCACTTCGACAGTTACCTTTACTCGGCTGTTCTCCAACTGCTCCAGATTAACCTTCATCTTTTTTCCTCCCCACGATCCAATCGACATTAATTGGTAGTATTGCCATTTTTCCAAACAAAAAAACGGAGCGGCAACTTGCTTCCTTACCGCCCTCAGCGAACCATTATGTATGGTGCAGGCGGAGAGAGTCGAACTCTCACGGGGGTTGCCCACTAGATCCTAAGTCTAGCGCGTCTGCCAATTCCGCCACGCCTGCAAAAAAATGGTGAGCCATCCGCGACTCGAACGCGGGACACCCGGATTAAAAGTCCGGTGCTCTACCTGCTGAGCTAATGGCTCAAGGACTCTTCAGCAATGCATAATTATAGCAGAGCGGCCTTCACAGGTCAAGGTTTTTATGTTTTCTATTGTCCAAATCTCGTGTATAATATAGTCAAGCATACCAAAAGGGAGCGGTACGCGTGAAAGAGATTCCCCGCCGCTACTGGCGCAATTTGGATATTCCACTTATTCTCGCTGTTTTCGGCTTATTCCTGCTGGGCTTGTTCGTAATCTATTCCGCATCAGCATCCCGCCTGCTTAATCTCAACAGCGATCCATTCTACTATGTGAAAAGGCAGATCATTGCCGCTTGTGTCGGCTTGGCAGGTTTGATCGCCGTTTTCTCCATCGACTACCGGGTCTGGCGCCGGTGGACCAAAATCGGCTATCTCATTACCGTACTGCTGCTCGGCGCCACGCTGGTACTGGGCAGGGTCTCCCAAGGTTCACAGCGCTGGTTGTTCCGCCTGGGCGGATTCAACCTGCAGCCATCGGAAATCGCCAAAATTGTCATGATTATCGTCTTGGCTCATTATCTGGAAAAGCCCGGCAGTATTCAGGGAAAGAAGATTCTCTTCCCTTTCCTCATCATTGCTGTCCCGATGGCCTTGATCATCCTTCAGCCAGATCTGGGCACTTCCATCATCTTTTTGGGCATTGTCTTCACCATGACCTTTGTTGCCGGAGGCAATCTCCGCCACCTGGGCTTGATTGCTCTGGTAGGGGCGGTGCTCGCCACCGCGGCGATTCTCCTCTCATATTACGATGTGGTGAAGCTGATCCAGCACTATCAGCTCAAACGGCTCCTGGTCTTCATTAATCCTTACATGGATCCCACCGACTCCGGCTGGAATGTGATTCAGTCGATGATAGCCATCGGTTCCGGCGGGTTCCTGGGCAAAGGCTATCTTAACGGGACCCAGAGCCAGCTGCATTTCTTACCGGCCAACCATACCGACTTCATCTTCTCCGTGGCTGCGGAGGAATTTGGCTTTGTAGGCGCAAGTGCCATCCTGCTGGCATATGCGTTTCTGATTTGGCGCTGCATCAAGATCGCCTCCCTGGCCAAAGATCGCTTCGGTTCGCTGTTGGCAGTCGGCTGTGCCAGCTATTTTGTATGCCACTTGATCATCAATGTGGGCATGACTGTAGGAATTATGCCTGTCACCGGCCTGCCGCTCCCCTTCATGACATACGGGGGCAGCACCCTGTTAACCAGCCTGATGGTGGTCGGAATCCTGCTCAACGTAGGGCTGCGCAGGCAGAAGATTATGTTTTAAAGACAAGGCCAGAGCCAGCATGGTGGTCGCAGCGTAGATACTGCATGTTGCTGCCGCCACTACGCCCGAATCATTGAAGATCAAAGCTCCCACAGTTGCCGCCAGTGTCCCGGCGATCCCGGTGACTATGCCGGGGTGGTGCTGCAGCAGCCAGTGCAGATACCTGCTGGGCCAGATCAAGCTGGCACCCATAGCGGCAATCCCGATGATCAAGGCCCTGCTCCAGATGCTGTAGCGCAGCAGCCGCAAATTGGTGTTCAGCTTGCGCACGATAATATCCCTCACCGCCGTAAAACCTTCCCGGCCGATCAACCCCTTGGTCTGGCCGATATGCGACTGCAGAGCCGCGGGGCGGCCTGCATCCAACAGCATCAAAATCGCAAGCACCGCACAAATCAGGGCTCCAATCGCCGCCGCCCCCAGCCACGACATCTTACGGTGAGCCAGCTGCCAAGCCACTCCAAAACCGCAGATGGCGGCTATCGTCCCGCCCACATTGGTCCCCAACTGGGGTGCGGCAATCACCGTGCCGACAGCCAAGAACAGAAGCAAATCTCCAACTGCATGCTTGGCTTCCGCTTTGGCCCTATCTTTAAGGAGCGCCCAACCCATGATCAGAGCGCCGAGCAGAATCCCCATATACTCGTTGCCCAGCCCATAGTATCTAGCACCACCTACCGGATCATAGCCAAGGATGGAGTACCGCATCCACCATGAGCCTCTCAAGATATCACCCAACACTGCTGCGGCACTGGCAAGAGAGATCACCATTATTTTTACCAGCACACTCCGGATGCAGCGATCCAAAATCACCAAGCCAACCACTGCAGCAGCCGCCCATAACCACCCCTGCGGCAAGATCAAAAGCAGCAGCGGCACCGCTATGCACAGCAAAAGCCCGAACTGCACGCTGCGGATGATTCTACCGTCAAGCACCCGGGGGATCATCAGCAGTGCCAGGCTGATGAGGTATAAGCCAATCTGAACACCAATCAGCCACCGCAGCACTTGGTTCCGGTAATGGTGCACCGTGAAGATACGTGCCTCGGCCGTCTTGACCCGGCTGACAGCCTCCTGGGTGCCCATCGGTTCCACCGTGACAGCCCGGCCTAACATCAGCCCTTTGTCCAAGCCGAACCCTTCGACGATCGTGGGCGCCATGTCAATATTGCTCACCAAGCCCGGCCACCGTGTGGTCCCTGAAGTCAAGAGGCCGGGCCCCCTGCCGATAACCACCAGCGGCGCCAGCCACTGGCCTTTCCCGGAACGGTGGTAATCGGGATAAGGCGAGACAATGAGGATTTCAGCCTGCGGGAGGGCTTGGTGCAGACGGGTGACAAAATCCCATGCTTCCACCGCTGCCCGCTCCCTAAGCCTTTGATACTGCTCCGGCAGTAGATACGGTACCGCGGCGTCCAGACGGAATGGATCGCCCAAATCGACGACGGCACAATCCACCACCGCGCTGATCACACTCTGAAGCAGCCTGTCATAATCTGTCCGTTTTCCCTGTGGGTAACTCGAATCGGCAAGGACCAGATCCGAACCAACATACCCTGCCGCAGCTATCCCTTCTGCATCCATACCTACCAATGCCGCCCATCGTACTCTCTGGTCGCTGAGATCGCTGCTGCCGAACACACCCATCGTCAAACCGGCTGCACTCAGGCGTTCAGCCATGGCTCCTACTTCCAGCGGATAGCTAGCTTGAGCGGCAGCATTGATAATCAAGTTTATCTGTGGATTGACAATCGCATCTGCTGCCGCCTGCCTGCCTGTGCGCACGGTGAAAACTTCGTCAGCGCGCATGCCCTGAAGCAGTTCCTCACCGTGGAGCATCAAAGCGGCATTTTCCACACCATAGGCCCGAGAACCGCTGGCAATGGTCAAATAAGCACCGGAAACCAGTTCTCCACCGCCGGTGCGTGTATTCATGGCCGCTACTGCCATGATCCCCTCACTGAACAAAGGACTGGCTTCCACATCTTCCCACGCCAGCCCATGCCAAAGAATCAAGAGCATTCGCGGTTGTGCCGCTGCCTTCGGCGGCTGCATGCACATAACCGCCAAGGCCAGCATCAGGCAGCCGCAGCTTCTGAGCACCTTTACCATATGGCCCCATCCTCTAGTAACAACTGATACTGCCTTCTGGTCGCTTCAATCATTTGGTCAATGCCGAATGACTTCTGCACCCGCTGCCGGTTATAATCACCCATCAACCTCGCCTTTGCCGGATCCTTGGCGATCTGGATGATGGCGGCTGCGAGCCCGGACACATCGCGTGGCTGAAAGAAATAACCGCTCCTACCCTGGACAGCCACTTCCCGCGTGCTCGGCAGATCACTGACCACCAATGGGAGCCCGGAGGCCATTGCTTCCAAAACACTGACGCTGAGCCCTTCACTGTGGCTCGGCAGCACAAAAAGATCCCAGCTGGCCATCAGTTCTGGAATATCGCGGCGGTATCCGAGGAACTGAACGTGGGAATCAAGCCCCAACGCGTTGCTGTACTGTTCCAAGCAAGCCCGCATCGGCCCGTCACCGACGATGATAAACCTGGCTTGGGGCAGGATCTTCTGCAGCAGTGCCGCTGCTCGCAGCAGATCAGCAATCCCCTTTTCTGGGATTAACCGGGCGACTGTGCCGATGGCAAAAACACTGCTGTCCAACCCCAGGTTCCGGCGTGCATCCTCTCGGGGAACGCCGCTGAAATGCCGGCAGTCAACACCGTTGCGGATGGTTATCACTCGTTCCTCGGGTACAAACTCCCTAAGTTCACTGCCAACCGCGTCCGAAACCGCAATGATCCGTGTGAGAGAACGAAACAGCCGGCGGTTTGCCGCGCTGTAGGCAATCCGGTGCCAGAATGAAAGCGGTTTGGGCAAACAGTTGTGGGCTGTGAACAGCAGTTTGTCCACTCGGCTCATTCTTGCTGCCGGAACGGCAATCTGCACGGCTTTAAGCCCATGAATGTGCACCAGCTTGGGTTTGATTTGCCGCAGCACTTTGCTCAACTGCCAAATCGCTTTTGCATCGCAGGCAACTCCCAAACCATCTACGATGGGGATCGGGTAGAAAGGGTTGTCCCCTGCCCAGCTCCGCAGCTCTTCCGGGCCGCAAATGGCGATATCATACTCGCTGCTCAGCCCTGCCAATAGATGACTGAGATGTTGTTTGATGCCACCTGCTGCGGGACGCACAACCCACGCCACCTTCAATGCCCAATCCCTTCCTTCGCTGATAGACACGCTTATTTATTACCCGTTTCTGGGCAACCTATTCTCAAGGAGGTCAGAGCATGGGTAAGCCGTTATTCTTGATCGGCATGCTGATCACTGCAGTCATCATCTTCAGCACTTATCAAGGATTTGTGCAAAACCGGGCAGCAGTGCCTCAGCCCGGGCCGGACATCCGCAATACAGCTCCGGATTTCCAAGACCTGACAGACAGAATTGCTCAAGCGGCTCTGAACAATGATTGGGGGTTGTGCCGCTACTACACTGATCAGCTGCAGATGGCCTGGGACCGGGCCAAGCCGGGTTCGCCCCACAGGCTCGATTCCATCCTGGAAGTGGATCGCATCCTCGCCGAACTCAACGCAGTGGTGCTCAAGCAGGACCAAGCAGCCACCATTGCGACAACCGCGCACCTCACCAGAGTGTTCGCCCAATTGGCTAGTAAATGAACCCGCGCAAAATGCAGGAAGTTACCAGGCTGCGCAGAAACTTGTAGGTAGTACCGTAATAGAAACGAGGGTTAACTATCTATGAGCATAGCGATCATTGCCAACCCCAATGCAGGACGGGGGCGCGGCCAACGGGTGATCAACACAATTACAAGCGTCATCAGCGAACGCAGGCTTGACTGCGAACTGCTCTGCACCTCCGGGCCCGGCCATGCCATCGAACTGGCGTTCAAAGCCAGCCAAAACCACGAAACCATAGCCGTACTCGGCGGTGATGGCACAGTCAATGAAGTCCTGCGCGGAATGTGGCAGACTAAATCTACATTGGCCGTGATCCCTGGAGGTACCGGCAATGACTGTGCCCGTGGGTTGGGGATTCCCCAAGAACCGGTTGCTGCCCTGGAGGCAATACTGGCCGGAAATACAGCCCGTATGGATGTGATCAAAGAAAAGGACCGCCTGTTTGGTATCAATTCCACCATTGGGTTCCCTTCTGCGGTTCTGGTCAACGTCAATAACCGCCGCGATTCCTGGGTTAAAGGATCAGCGGCGTTTTTAACTGCTGTAGTGCAAACGATCAGGGAATTGAAAAGCTATAAAGCCTCCATCGCAGTCGATGAAACCAGGCTCGAAACTGATATCACCGGAGTGGTCCTGATGAACATGCCGTGGGGAGGCGGCGGCCTGATGTTTGCACCCGAAGCCAGGTATGACGACGGCATGATTTCCGTTGTGATCATCAAGTCTGTTGGCAAATGGGAACTGATGCGGACACTGCCCTTGGTTTACTCAGGCAAGCATGTCAACCATCCCTGTGTGGAGATTCTGAAGGGTAAAAAAGTGGTGATCGAGACTGAAGTGCCTCTGATCAAGTCTTTCGATGGTGATCTTCACGGCATGACTCCCTATGAGGCAGAGACCATGCCGCAGGCAGTATCGGTGATCATCGGCAGCGGCAGGTAAAAAGGCATAAAAAAATGGGGTGAGTAGCCGGGATCGAACCGGCGACCTCCAGGGCCACAACCTGGCGCTCTAACCAGCTGAGCTATACCCACCACATACATCCATATGGCGCGCCTGGCAGGATTCGAACCTGCGGCACTCGGATTAGAAGTCCGATGCTCTATCCCCTGAGCTACAGGCGCATGATTATTGCATAACTGGAGCGGGTGAAGGGAATCGAACCCTCACTGCTGGCTTGGAAGGCCAGTGCTCTGCCATTGAGCTACACCCGCTTCTTCCGCGTCTCTGGTCGGGGCGAGAGGATTTGAACCTCCGACCTCCTGCTCCCAAGGCAGGCGCGCTAGCCAAACTGCGCTACGCCCCGCTAGTATCCGTGCCATCGGACTGACAAATGATATATTATCATACAGGCAGGGCTGTGTCAATATTCGTTCCCGCTGGTGCAGCCAAATTTTTGGCATAACCCCTGCCGCAGCAGGGCCAATGCTTTGGCCCTGTGACTGATTTGATTCTTGACAGCAGGATCAAGTTCGGCAAATGTCTGGGCAAGCTCCGGAACCACAAACAGCGGATCATAGCCAAAACCGTTGGTTCCCTTGGGCTCAAAACCGATTTTGCCGGAACACACCCCGGTATAGGTTGTTATCTCCCCGGTGGGGGATGCCAGGGCGATCACACAGTGAAAGTGGGCATCCCGCTGCTCCCACGGAACGCCTGCCATCTTGGCCAAAAGTTTTGCGTTGTTCGCCTGATCATCGGCCGGACTTCCGGCATAACGAGCTGAATACACTCCTGGCTCGCCGTTGAGGCAGTCGACCATCAACCCGGAATCATCGGCCAAGGCCATGCAGCCCAAAGCTTTGGCCGTACACAGCGCTTTCTTCACTGCATTGGCGGTAAATGTGTCCCCGTCTTCAGCCACATCAGGCAGGTCCGCCACTTCGCTCACACCTTTGACCACCATGGGCAGGCCGGCCAAAATCTCCTTTATTTCCCTGACTTTATGCCTGTTCTTGGAGGCGATCACCAAGTCCGGTTTAGACATGGGAGTCTCCACCCCAGTGACTTGCTAGGATGGCTGTGAGCTGCTGCCTTTGGATGCGGATCAGCTCATCAATTCCCTTTTCCGCCAGATCGAGCATCACCGCCAACTGCTCTCGGGAAAAAGGCTCGTGCTCGGCGGTTCCTTGAAGTTCCACCAGCTTTCCGGAACCGGTCATGACCACATTGAAATCCACATCTGCCTGGGAATCCTCCTGATAGCACAAATCAAGCACAGGAACACCGTTGACTATGCCTACACTCACCGCGGCCAGATAGTCGTTGATCGGCAGCGTCTCCCAGTTTTCCTGCTCTTTGAGCTTGGCCAAGGCATCGACCATGGCAATGTATGACCCCGTGATCGCACTGGTGCGGGTACCTCCATCTGCTTGAATCACGTCACAATCGATCAGGATAGTGCGTTCGCCGATCGCCTTCAAATCAACCACAGCCCGCAGCGCCCGGCCGATAAGCCGCTGAATTTCAAAGGTGCGGCCGCTCTGCCTGCCCCGGGAAGCTTCCCGGATGTTCCTTTCCTCAGTCGCTCGGGGCAGCATGCCGTATTCCGCTGTAATCCACCCCTCACCCAGCCCCCGCAGGAACTGCGGCACTTTGTCATCGATAGTGGCGGTACAGACTACTTTGGTATCACCGACGGTGATTAAAACCGATCCTTCCGCATACTTGATGAAATTGCGCTCAATCTTGACCGGACGCAGCTGATCCGGCCTCCGACCATCAGTCCTTTCCACTGATCATACCTCCATTATTCTGTCAAATTTTCCACAAGCCGGCGGAAGTGCTCACCGCGGGCCTCAAAATTGGGATACATGTCAAAGCTGGCGCATGCGGGTGACAGAAGCACTACATCACCGGCTGCCGCCAGACGGCAGGCAGCGGCGACTGCCTCCTCCAGATCGCGTACCCGGTAGATCTGATTATAAGCAGGAGACGCTTCGGCGACCGCATTGGCAATCTGGTCCGCAGTTTGTCCCAGCAGTACCAGAGCTTTGACCTTCTCCGCCACTACCTTGGCGAACTCAGTGAAACTCAATCTCTTGTCATATCCCCCGGCGATCAGGATCAGCTGCCGGCCGGCGAAGCTGTTGATGCCGGCAATCGCTCTGGCCGGGCTGGTGGCGATCGAGTCATTATAGAAGTCTACCTGTTTAACGGTAGCAATATGCTCCAGACGATGTTTTACTCCCCGGAACTCCGCCGCTGCCCGGCGGATTCCCTGCCAGCTGGCACCGGCACAGTGCGCCAAGAGTGCCGCAGCCATCACGTTCTCCACGTTGTGCTCGCCAATCAAGCCAATGTCCTGCTTCGCTATCAGCGGCACTATTCCTGCTCCATCCTGGAAAACAATCTGGTCTTCATCAAGGTAGATGCCGGGGTTGACCGCAGCCTTTCTGCTGAAGAAATACACTTGCCCCTTGGCTTCTTGCGCCATCTGCCGAGTGATGGGGTCGTCATAATTGAACACCGCGGTATCATCAGGTTTCTGATGGAGGAAGATCTGCTTCTTGGCCCGGATGTAGCTGTCCATGGTCAGGTGCACATCAAGATGGTTTTCACTGACATTGGTCACCAATGCGCCGTGAGGGCTCTGATCCATAAGCTCCAGCTGAAAACTGGAAAGTTCGAGGACAATTGGTTCGTTCGCTGGGATATGTTCCACTTCCCCAATCAGGGGGACACCGATGTTTCCGCCCACATGGCACTTGATGCCGCTGGCTTTAAGCATTTCCCCCACCAGTGTGGTAGTCGTGGTTTTGCCGCTGCTGCCGGTGATTCCGTAGATAGGTGCTTGCGCCAGGGCAAACACCAAGGCAATCTCGCTTAAGATTGGAACCTTCCCTATCAACTGTTGGATTTCCGGCAGATGTTTGGGGATTCCCGGAGTGAGAAAAACAGCATCATACTGATCCAAATCACACAAATACTCCGGCCCCAGGCGGCAGGACACGCCCAATTGTCTCAGCGTTTGAGCCCGTTCGCCAACTTCCACCTCATTTTTCCGATCCCGCCCAGAGACCACTGCACCCTGCCTGAGCAGATACTCAATCAAGGGCATGTTGCTGATGCCCAGACCTACAACAGCCACATGTTTTCCGGCCCATTTATTCATTGATCATTCTCTCCCCGCCAAACTGGAGCCAGCTCCAGCAGCAACGATTGGATAGCCGCCGGTTTTTCCTCAACCGGCTTGTGGTAACTCACCTGGCTGATCTGTCTGCCCACAAAAAAACTAGCTTTGGCCTGAAAATCCTGCGGAGCGCCGCTAGTCCAAAACATATCTCTTGGATTGGCTGTTTCGGTGTATTCATGTTCTTGCAGCCATTTCCAGACATCCTGTGCAGTCTGGTGCGCCGGATCAATAATGGCAACCCCAGGGCCGGTGATCCTCCGGATCGGCTCCAGTAAGAACGGGTAATGGGTGCATCCAAGAATCAACGTGTCGATACCCGCCTCCATCAGCGGTTCCAGGTATTCTTCCAGTGCCCGGCGCACTTCCGCCCCATCGGTCTTGCCAGCTTCGACCAAAGGTACAAGCTTAGGGCATTTCTGGGCAAACAGATAAACATCCGGAGCATGCTTGCGGAACAGCCTCTGATAACTCCCGCTGTCGACGGTTCCCACCGTGGCCATCAGGCCGACGCGCTTGTTCCTTGTCGCTGCAATTCCTTCCCTAACCGCCGGTTCGATCACTCCGAAGAGAGGAATGCCCGCGGTCAAGGAAAGCACAGGCAAAGCCAGCGCAGACGATGTATTACAGGCTGCAACCACTGCCCGGACTTGATGTTCCTTGAGGAACTTAATGATCGTATGGGAATAAAAAAGAATCTGTTCCCTCGTTTTTTCACCGTAAGGAACATGCGCCGCATCTGCATAATAAATCAAATCCTGCTTGATCAAGCTTCTCAAGGCAAGCCATACGGTCAACCCGCCCACACCTGAATCATATATGCCTATCGGTGCATGTGTCAGCTCCATCGCCAATCCTCCAATAATAATTATTATCTTGCTCCAATTAATGATTCATCTCTGCGCAGCGGTTGAGAGACATCCACATGGCCGGCGATTGTCATGATTCGGCGCCCTTCTACCAAAATCTGGACAAAGTCCAGGGACGGGTCTTCCGTCAAGGTGTTCACCAAACCGTAAACAGTGATCAATTCTGATGCACTGCCGCCGGGATGGTTTTCCACCAATGCACTGTTGAAGTTGACAATGATGAGGTTGCCCTCGATTTGGTAGCTAATCACTTTGGTGCCGGGCGGCAGCACGGGGTTCAGATGCTGCGAGCGCGGACCCTGCACCAACGCCTCCAGCCGGCCCTCAACCGCAGGAGGGCCGACACGCGGTTCAGGAACGAGGTAGGCGTCCTCTCCCGAGCCAAAATACACCACCCACAGCTGTCTGCCAAAAGCCGGAAGCTCAGGCCGGACAAAGGCCAGCCTCGCCAAGAAGCAAACACTTACTATCAGCAATATCACAGCTGCCCAAACTTTATACCTGGCCATGGCAAATGGACACCTGCCGATCAACGGTAATTGCGGAAGAAGGTTAGGATCCCCATCAGCAGGCCTTCCGCAATCCGCTTTTGGTACTCCGGATCATTCAGCATTGCTTCTTCTTCTGGATGGCTGACAAAGCCCACTTCGACCAGGGCAGCAGGCATGTTGGCATTGTTCAAGACGTTCAGATCCGTCCGCGGCCGTACCCCGCGGTTAACGGCGCCGATATGGTTGATCAATTCATTCTGGATGGCCTGAGCGAAGCGGAAGTTCTCAAGGTACAAGGGATTGTACAGGGTTTCCACACCCTTGGCTGTTGTCCCTTCGTAGGAGTTGGCGTGGATAGAAATCAGAACCTCGGCGTTGACTGCATTGGCAATGGGTGCCCGGTCAAAATGGGAAACATAATAATCGGCACCGCGGGTATAGATCACGGTTGCCCCGTTTTCTTCCAGGAGCCTTCCAAGTTCAAGGCTGATGGGAAGCACGATGTCTTTCTCAAAGACTCCCAGGAAAGTTCCAATGGTGCCTGGATCCGATCCTCCATGGCCCGGATCCACGACAATGATCCGGTGAGCCAAAGGTAAGCTGTCATCGATCTCCCGATCCGCCGGGACCAGGGGTGTAAAATCAACAGGCTGCTCCTGCAGCACCTGCTGCTCAGCCTCCTGGGCCAACTTTCGCTGGTACTCCTCTTCGGTTCCTTCAAACAGGATTATCTCATAGCGCCCATTGACTTCCTCAACGTTGACAGGAATCATCGGGCTGTCGAGATCCAATACGATTCTGGTGACCGACGGTGTATTCTGGCTGACGCGGATTGACCGCAGGGGCGGGTCGCTCACTAGAATCTCCCGGGCGCCGCTCAGCAATGTTGTGTACTGGAAATCCAAAACCAACCGCATTGGCGACGGCAGAAGCTGCACTCTGAAAGTCGGCTGTTCGTTGGCTTCAAACCAAATGCGTGGATTCTGCTGATCATCCCTATAATAGCCGATACCGCTCATTTGGTAGTTAAACTCAACTTCCAGGCCTCCGTCGGGCCATTGGCTGATCTGGTAATCGGTAGCCCGGTTTAATTCGAAAACAATCCGGACCGTCCTCTCATCGAAACGGTCGCCCCGGATGCGCTTCACAATTGAATCATTGATCTCCTGGGTAGGGATCGGCCCTTTGAGTTCAACATCAGCCAGATCAATCACCATGCGGTCGGGGTTTGTCAAGAGGAAGCTGTGGTAAACTGAAAAACCTTTGACATCAACAAATACCCGCGACCGGGGGCCGCCCATGAAGACTATCTCATTCAGCACTGGGGTTTCAGGAAGATCACTGAAATCTGGTTCAAGGAAATCAGGCAGCTGGATGCCAACCCTTCCCGACTCTCTGCGTGAGGCAATCCAATCGGCCATTTCCTCTGTCAAAACAATGTACAAGATTGCTTGCTTAGTGTCAAAATTGAGGCGCAGGCCCAGCAAATCCACAATAAAGCGCAGCGGGACCATAATGTCACCATTGCGGCTTACCTGCGGCGCTGCACCCATGATTTGCTCTTCGCCGTTCACCAGCACTCTGTTGCTTCCGGCCTGCCCTGTGAGAGTGAACATGGGAAAGCTGATGGTAAGTTCTCCTGATTCCAGGTTCGTCTCCACCTCAGCTCCCATATACTGTTCAAAAACAGAAACTGGGATCAGTATATTGCCGTTAACCACCAAAGATTCGACCAAATCCACCTCTTGGTCGCCTATGTAGAACCGGAATGCGGCATCACATCCCACGCCGGCGGATAACAGGACAATTGTTAGGACAGATAATGCAAAAAAGAATCTGAGTCCTCTGTTCCCCATACTGAACCTCCTAGGAAGCGCTTTCACCCGAAATTTCGCTTTTTTTGTGGGAAATCCTGCCAGAAAGCACCATGAATACAACTTCTTGCCTTGCTTGCCGGAGCTGTGCATGTTTGTTATACTATATATACCGATCAGGAAACCAAAAACTGGAGGGTAACCCGGTGGACGACAAGCCGAAAATTATCGTGGACAACCGCAAAGCGCGCCATGATTACCATATTATCGAGACCATCGAAGCGGGAATCGCCTTGACGGGTACGGAGGTCAAGTCCCTGCGCCTGGGAAAAGTTAACATCCGGGAAAGCTTTGCCAAAATCAAAGACGGCGAGGTGTTTCTCCACGGCATGCACATCAGCCCGTACGAACAGGGCAACCGGTTCAACCATGACCCTCTGCGCGTCCGCAAGCTGCTTTTACATAAAAGGGAGATCACCAAACTGGTGGGCAAAGTCCAAGAAAGGGGCTTCACCTTGGTGCCGCTGAGCCTGTACTGGAAAAACGGCAGATGCAAGATAAGCCTGGCTTTGGCCAAGGGCAAGCAGCTGCACGACAAGCGGGAGACCATCGCCCGCAAAGACGCGGAGCGCCGCATTCAGCGCGCCATCAGGGATGCAAATATCCATTGATTTTCGGTTCACTGTGTGGTATACTTTTTGTGCTTAATGGGGGTGAATTAGGTTCGACATAGGTAGGAATGGCATCAGCAGCGAGCCGAGGTCCCCGAAACCTCGTTAATCCTTGGGACAAACAATAATTGCCAACAATAATTACGCTTTAGCTGCTTAATAATCAGCTAACGCCTCATTGTTCTCCGCCTGCGAGAGCAGTGCAGGTGTCATATCTGCAGGCTGCCTGAACAGCTGCACCCTGGGCTGTCCGGGGAGATTAACAGGGTTAGCTGACCGCCCATCCGGCTGCGGGGAGGGGCGGGCGGTGAACGGCAAAACTGCAGCTGCGCTCGGAGAAGCTGGTGTGGTTTCACTTATGGACAGCGGTGCAACTCCGCTCACCTCCACCATGAATAACGGATATAAAAAACCTGGCAGTCTTGTAAACTGCCAGGTCGTTTTTTCATCCGGTCAAATCAGGCTGAGGATCACTGCCATCACCATGAAGGCAACGGCTAAGTATTGGGTCGATTTTTCCAAGACGATTTCTTTCCGGGAAGCCTTCCCGAAGAACAGCTTATTCCCGCCGCCGATCGAGCCCAGGCCTTCACCCTTGCTCTCCTGCAGCACTACGGTAACAATCAATCCTATGCAAATCAAGAATTGAATGACCATCAAAAAGGTTTCCATATCGCAGCAGCCACCTCCCTGCCCTACAATTCCGCTTTCTAGTCTAGCACAGATTTGCACTTAGTGCAAGCATTACTGGTTGTTATCTTTCCGCGGCCTGCTTCAACAGCAGTTCCAGCGCTGCGCGCCCCTCGCTGTAATACTGCCAGCCGGAAGCCTTCAGCCGCTTGGATACCGCAACTTCAGACACGCCAAGCCTGGCTGCGATTTCCTTTTGAGATGAACACTCTTCCAGCAAACGGATCACTTCAACCTGCTCCCCGGTCCAGCGGGACTGGATATAACAAAGCAGATTCCCCAACGCGTTGAGGTGCAGCTGGAGCACCGGCTCGAATCCTTGGAAATAAATGGCCCGGCGTTTGGCTTTGGCTGTCTCTAAGGCTGCATCCGCATTCTGCCAGGCAGTGCCGTCCATCCCGATCGCCTCGGCCTGGATATCGGTGCTGAGCGTGCCCAAACCCACACCGCAGCGCAGGCTGGCTGTCCGCATCGCAACAGTGAGAAATTCAAAGATCCTAAATGCTTCAGGCGCGTCCTGCTTTTTTAGCAGCGCTTGGGCTTCATCGCCGTGGGTGACTATATATTTAGCCGCCAGTACATTGGTGAATCTGCGGTTGACAGCTTCCGCAAGCAGCAGGAACTCCCGCTGCACCAAATCTCGATGCGGCAGCTTTCTTGAGTTGATGATGTCAAATTTCAAAGCCAAGTATTCCAAACTAAATTCCTCCCAAGGCCAGGAAACAGCTGGCCACGGCGATGACCACGCTCAGGAGTGTTCCGCACAGATAGTATTCGGCAAATTCCGGCTCACTCAACCGCGGATACCGGATAATAGACTTGGCAGTGATGACAAAGCCTATGCCGGCGGTATTCCCCGACGCAACCAAAAACAGGATCAACAGCCGCTCCAGAGTGCCGATTTTCCGGCCGGCCTTCAGCACGGCCGTTCCGGGTTCCCCGCCGGCCGCAGCTGTTTCCTGCACAGATGAAGGCCGGCTTTTGGGGACCAATTCGACCGTCATCGTCTCAAGCAAAGAAGGTTCCCCTTTGCCCAGAATCCAGCGCACAAGGCAATTGGCAGGCTCCGTCAGAAAAACAGCCAAAAACACTAACCGGTAATCCAATATGTACAGCGGCTCGTAATCAACAAAGCTGCTCAACACCATCAGCATTGCCGGGACCAGCAGGTGGATATAGTCAACATGGAATCCCCAGCGCTGTGCCACCGCAACCTTCACCACCGACAAAGGTAGTTCCAAGCACCCAATTAGAACAATGAGCACAGTGAAAACCAGCCAGGAAACTACATCAACGGCTGTGTACAGCCAAAACCCAGCCCCAATCAGCAGCACCAGGTGGACGGCACGAAACAGGAGATAGGCAAAGGCAGGGCGGGTAAACTTGCTGCCGCAAGCTTCCCACCCTCTTTTCAGACAGTATTCAAAGCAAAAGACAAGCGCCAAAGTGAGAGCATATGCTTGGGACATCCCCATGGGCCGCACCTGCCAATCGGGTTCTATTTAGGTTCATTCTAGCACATATGTGTTAACACTGCAAGGTTAATTTTCTGACTTTAACCTGTTAAGGTTAAGATTCAAGAGTCAAGACTGCCACAGCCATGGGCGGAAGTTTGACAGTCAGCATCTGCCCGCGGATTGCAGCTTCGCCGAACGGCTGTGGTTTGACCAGCTCAGGCTGATCGAAGGTGTTGTGGGCTTGCATTTTTTCGGCAGTCAGCAATGTACCTTCCACCCGCTTGGCTACCATGCCTCTGATTTCACAGCTGATTTCCACCGGGCATTCATGATGCAGGTTGCAGAGGGATATATGCACGCGCCCGTTCTGATCCCGTGAGGCGGATGCTGTCACCTGTGGAATTGCTTCTTCACCAAACTGATACTGCTCGCTCTCGCAGACAAGCTCCACCGCTTCCGCATCTTGATGGACTTTGTACATGTCGAAGACATGGTATGTGGGTGTCTTGACCAGTTTGTCGCCCTCTGTAAGCAAGATAGCCTGGAGCACATTCACCATCTGGGCGATATTGGCCATATGGACCCGGCTGCAGTGCTTGTGGAAGATGTTAAATGTCAGGCCAGCTACCAATGCATCCCTGATTGTATTCTGCTGGTACAAGAACCCAGGGTTGGTGCCGGGCTCCACATCATACCAGGCTCCCCATTCATCAACGATCAGGCCAACTCTCCGCCCCGGATCATAATGATCCATGACCCTGCTGTGGCGGGAAATTATGTCATCCATCGCCAGGGCTTTCTTCAAAGTGACGAACCATTCCCGCTCGTCAAACTCAGTGGCTGAGCCTTTCTTGCTCCAAGTGCCCGGCACTGTGTAGTAGTGCACACTCAGTCCGCTCATCAACGGGCCGGCTTCCCGCATCAGGACTTCGGTCCAGCGCAGATCACCACCGTTGGACCCACAGGCAATCTTGTAGATCCGGTTGCCGCTGAAGTTCCGCACATAAGTGGCATATCGGCGATATAAGTCCGCGTAGTATTCGGGCCGCATATGCCCACCGCAGCCCCAGTTCTCATTGCCGACGCCGAAGTAGGTCAGCTTCCAAGGAGTTTCCCGCCCGTTGGCCTTACGCAGTTCCGCCATTGGCGAGCTGCCGTCGAAAGTGAGATACTCGATCCACTGCTGCATCTCCTGAACAGTACCGCTGCCTACATTGCCGCAGATGTACGGTTCAGCTCCGGTGAGCTCGCATAGGAGCATGAACTCATGCGTTCCGAAGTGGTTGTTCTCCACCACCCCGCCCCAGTGAGTGTTGATCATCCGCGGCCGCTGCTCCCGGGGGCCAATGCCGTCCTGCCAGTGGTACTCATCGGCAAAGCACCCTCCCGGCCAGCGCAGCACCGGTATCTTGATCTGCCGCAGCGCTTCGATTACGTCGTTGCGGATGCCGCTGGTGTTCGGGATTTCCGAGTCGTCGCCCACCCAGACGCCGCCGTAGATACAGCGCCCCAGGTGCTCCGCAAAATGCCCGTAAATGTGCCTGCTGATCTTGCCGAGTTTCACGTCGGCGTTCAGAATCATTCTCGCCATTCAACACTTCCTCCTCGCCGTATTGATTAGCTAACTCAACCCCATCTCGTAATTCAAAAAGACTACCGCCGTAACGGCGGTAGTCGTGAGAACCAATATAAGCTTTGGGTTTACTTGCGCAGATTGTAGAAGGTCTTGATCCCGCGGTAAAGGGCCACTTGATCCAGGTCTTCCTCGATCCGCAGCAGCTGGTTGTACTTGGCAACCCGGTCGGTGCGGCTTGGAGCGCCGGTTTTGATCTGCCCGGCATTGGTGGCCACTGCCAGATCGGCAATCGTGGTATCCTCAGTCTCGCCGGAACGATGGGATATGATGGCTGTGTAACCCGCTCTCTTGGCCATCTCGATTGCATTAAGGGTTTCAGTCAGGGTACCGATCTGATTGACTTTAATCAGAATCGAGTTGGCTACACCCAGCTCAATACCTTTAGCCAACCGCTTGGTGTTGGTGACAAAGAGGTCGTCACCCACCAACTGCACTTTGCTGCCAAGGGCCTTGGTCAGCTTCAGCCACCCATCCCACTCTTCCTCGCTCAGAGGATCTTCGATCGAGATGATGGGATACTTGGCGATCAGCCCTTCGTAAAAAGCGATCATTTCATCGGTCGTCAGCGACTTGCCTTCGCCGGCCAGCTCATAGCGCCCGTCTTTGAACAGCTCGGTGGCAGCCACATCCATGGCCAGGCAGATGTCCTCGCCAGGCTTGTAGCCAGCATTGACAATCGCTTCCATGATCACTTGGATGGCTTCTTCATTAGACTGCAGGTTCGGAGCAAAGCCGCCTTCGTCGCCAACAGCTGTATTCAGGCCTTTCTTGGCCAGAACTTTTTTCAGGTTGTGGAAAACTTCCGCCCCCATCCGAAGCGCCTCTCTGAAGGACTGGGCACCGACGGGCATGATCATGAACTCCTGGATGTCCACATTGTTGTCAGCATGAGCGCCGCCGTTGAGAATATTCATCATGGGCACCGGCAGTTCGTGGGCATTGGTACCGCCGAGGTACTGGTAGAGCGGCAGGCCGACTGAATCAGCTGCGGCGTGGGCTACGGCCAGGGACACTCCCAGGATGGCGTTGGCACCGAGCTTACCCTTGTTCGGTGTACCGTCAAGTTGGATCAGCAGCTCATCGATCTCAATCTGCCGGGTGGCATCCATGCCGATGACCTCGGGTGCGATCACTTCATTTACGTTATTGACAGCCTTCTGTACACCTTTGCCCAGAAAACGTTTTTGATCGCCGTCCCGCAGTTCTACTGCTTCAAATTGGCCTGTAGAAGCGCCGGAAGGCACAATTGCCCGGCCGTAACTGCCGTCTGCCAGGCTGACTTCCACTTCCACAGTAGGATTTCCCCGTGAATCCAGCACTTCTCGTGCCCGTACATCATCAATAATCATTGATATTCCTCCTTTACCTTGATTTATTTGACAATCAGACTTGTCCCGGTCATCTCCGCTGGTTGGGCAATACCCATCAATTCCAGCAGAGTAGGGGCAATGTCCGCCAAAATTCCGTCTCTGATCTTGAAACCGGGATCGGCGTTGAACAGCCAGACCGGTACCAAATTCGTGGTGTGAGCTGTATACGGCTCTTTCGTCACAGGATCGATCATCTGCTCCGCATTGCCGTGATCGGCTGTGACGATGGCGATGCCGTTTTTCTCTTTGATCGCCGCCAGCACCTTTCCTAAGCTGTTATCCACCGCCTCCACCGCCTTCACTGCGGCTTCCAACACCCCGGTATGGCCTACCATGTCGCCATTGGCGTAGTTGAGCACGATCAGGTCATATTGATCCGAATTGATCAGCTCCAGTACAGCTTCGGTGACCTCTGGCGCGCTCATTTCCGGCTTGAGATCATATGTTGCCACTTTCGGCGAAGGGATCAGCTTCCGGTCTTCGCCCGGGTATGGTTGTTCAATACCGCCGTTGAAAAAGTAGGTCACATGGGCATACTTCTCCGTTTCGGCGATCCGCAGCTGCCTGTACCCCTGTTTGGAGAGGTATTCCCCCAGGGTGTTGTCGAGGTTCTGCGGCGGGTAAGCATACGGAACCTGAAGCTTGGCATCGTATTGGGCCATGGTCACAAAACAGAGTTCCAGTCTGCCGCCGGGACGTTCGAACCCGTTGAACTCATCGTTGGTGAAGGCCCAAGTCAGCTCCCGAGCCCGGTCGGCCCGGAAATTGAAAAAGATCACCGCGTCGTCGTTTGCGATGGTGGCCACCGGCCGCTGATCCTCATCGACAATCACTGTCGGAATCACAAACTCGTCAGTCTCGCCGTGCTCATAGGCATAGGTGATAGCGGCGATGCTGGACGCGGCGGTGCGCCCTTTGCCCTCGGTCAAAGCAGCGTATGCCTGCTCCACCCGGTCCCAGCGGTTATCCCGGTCCATGGCATAGTACCGGCCGGAAATGGTGGCAGTCTTGCCGACACCGATCCTTGCCATTTCAGCCTCTAGTTCTTCCAGATATTCCTTGGCGCTGGAAGGCGGCACGTCGCGGCCGTCAAGGAACGCATGGACGTAAACTTGGTCCAGGCCGTGGTCTTTGGCCATTTGCAGCAAAGCGTACAGATGGCTGGAATGGCTGTGGACTCCGCCTGGTGATACCAAGCCCATGAGATGCAGCTTGGTGCTGTGTTTCTTGGCATGGTTGATCGCCAGCAGGAGTTGTTCGTTCTTGAAGAACTCCCCTTCCCTGATCGATTTGGAAATCAGGGCGACATATTGATACACGATTCTACCGGCACCCAGGTTCAGGTGGCCAACATTGGAATCACCCATCTGCCCTTCCATCAACCCTACCGCTTCCCCGCTGGCCTGAAGCTTGGCGTGGGGACAGTTTGCCCACAACCAATCCATCGTAGGTGTGTGGGCGATTCTGGTGGCATCACCCTCAGCGTGATCACTTATGCCGATTCCATCGAGAATGATTAGGGCAACAGGTCGTCTGTTGTTCATGAAAAAGCCTCCCATCCGCTTTACTGCTGCTCATGATAGCGGGCGATGACAGTAAATCCTTTCAGATCCAGACTTGCACCACCTACTAACACTCCGTCGATCTCGGGTTGGGCCATGAGTTCCCGGATATTGTCCGGCTTGACGCTGCCTCCGTATTGAATACGGATTTGGCCTGCGGTATCCTGATCATAAATCAGGGCTATGGTCTTCCTGATTGTACCGATTACTTCGTTGGCATCATCCGCGCTGGCGGTCTCACCGGTACCGATAGCCCAAATTGGTTCGTAGGCGATCACCACATTCGGCACCTGCTCCCGGGCAATGCCGGCGAAAGCCGCTTTGGTCTGGTTAATGACTACCGCCTCGGTTTCCCCGGCCCGGCGCTGAGCCAAGGTTTCACCGACGCAGACAATAGGCCGCAGGCCGTGCTTTAAAGCCAGGTGTACCTTCTTATTCACCATGGCGTCAGTTTCGCCGAAATGCTGCCGCCTTTCGGAATGGCCGATGATCACATACGAGCAGCAGACATCCACCAGCATCAGCGGTGAGATCTCGCCGGTATATGCTCCGCCTTCGGCGATGCTGACATTCTGGGCACCGAGCTTCACTTTACTCATGCCCAGGGCGCAAACCGCCGACAGGGCGGTAAACGGCGGGCAGACGACGACCTCGTGGCCCACATCGTGTACAGCCCGATCCAGCGCCTCACAGAGCTCAACGGCTTCAGAGACCGTTTTATGCATTTTCCAGTTACCGGCAATAATTGGTATACGCACTCCAATTTCCTCCTACTTGTCATTCAAGGCTGCCACGCCCGGCAGTTCCTTTCCTTCCAGGAATTCCAGGGAGGCGCCGCCGCCGGTGGAAACATGGGTCATCTTGTCGGCGAGGCCAAACTGCTCCACTGCCGATGCCGAATCACCGCCGCCGATGATGGTGATGGCACCACTGTCAGCCAGAGCTTGAGCTACCTGCTTTGTACCGTTGGCGAAAGCTTCCCATTCAAAGACACCCATCGGCCCGTTCCACACAACCGTTGCTGCCGACTTGACAGCCTCGGCGAACAGTGCTACAGTCTTCGGCCCAATGTCCAAGCCTTCCCAGTCCGCCGGGATCTGGTCAACCGGCACCACTTTGTGTTCCGCGTCAGCGGCATAATTCTTGGCCACTACCACGTCGACTGGCAGCAGCAGCTTCACGCCTTTTGCCTCAGCTTGTTCCATGACCTTGCGGCAAAAATCGAGGCGCTCGGCATCCAGCAGTGAATTGCCGACTTCCAAACCCTTGGCCTTGAGGAAGGTGTAGGCCATTCCCCCGCCGATGATCAGTGTGTCGACCTTGTTCAAGAGCGACTCGATCACCTTGATCTTGTCCTTGACCTTTGCACCGCCCAGAATGGCCACAAATGGGCGTTTGGGATTATTGACAGCGCTGCCCAGGAACCGCAGTTCTTTTTCCATCAGGAACCCGGCCACTGCCGGCAGATACCTGGCTACGCCTTCTGTGGAAGCGTGAGCTCGGTGCGCAGTCCCGAACGCATCGTTCACATAGATATCGCCCAGAGATGCCAGTTTCTTGGCAAATTCCTGGTCGTTCGCTTCCTCTTCAGCATGAAAGCGGACATTCTCCAGGAGCAGCACCTCGCCTTCCTGCAGCTTGGCTGCAGCAGCTTCCACTTCGGGGCCGACACAGTCATCAACTTTGGCGACAGGCTTGTTCAGCAGCTCACTCAGGCGCTTGGCCACTGGATTCATCCGCATTGATTCCACAACTTTGCCATCCGGGCGCCCCAGATGGGACATGAGGATCAACTTGGCGCCGTGCTCCAAAAGATACTGGATGCTGGGCAGAGCAGCCTTGATGCGCGTATCGTCGGTGATCTCGCCCTTATCATTCATGGGTACGTTGAAATCCACCCGCATCAGAACGCGCTTTCCCTTAACATCCACATCCTGGATCATCTTTTTATTCATCTTCGCAACCCCCTTACTCAATAATGAGGGGGGGAAAGCCCCCCTCATCCTGTTATTTCTTGGAATCCATGTAAGCAATCAGGTCCACGACCCGCATGGAGTAACCCCATTCATTGTCATACCAGGCCACAACCTTGGCCATGTTGCCCTCGATCACGCTGGTCAGCTCCGCGTCCACAATCGAGGAACGGGAATCACCGCGGAAGTCCATGGATACCAATTGAGCCTCTTCGTAGCCGAGAATCCCTTTCAGCTTGCCTTCAGCGGCCGACTTGAGAGCAGCATTGATCTCTTCCGCAGTGGCAGGCTTCGCCAGTTCGGCCACCAGGTCGACTACGGATACTGTGGGAGTGGGCACCCGCAGGGAATAACCATCAAGCTTGCCTTTCAACTCCGGCAGCACCAAGCCAACAGCTGCAGCGGCACCGGTGGTTGTGGGGACAATGTTCAGCGCAGCGGCACGGGCCCGGCGCAGATCTTTGTGCGGCAGGTCCAGAATCCTTTGGTCGTTGGTGTAGGAGTGGACAGTGGTCATCAAGCCTTTCTTGATGCCAAAGGTTTCATGCAGGACCTTAGCTACCGGCGCCAGGCAGTTTGTGGTGCAGGAAGCGTTGGAGACCACATGGTGCTTCGCCGGATCGTATTTATCCTCGTTGACACCCATGACGATGGTAATGTCCTCATTCTTGGCGGGAGCGGTAATGATGACCTTCTTGGCGCCTGCATCAATATGCCATTGTGCCTGTTCCCGGCTGCGGAAGATACCGGTCGATTCCACGACATACTCGACACCGAGCTCGCCCCAGGGCAGGTTCTTGGGATCTTTTTCTGCAAAAACCTTGATCTTCTTGCCGTTGACCACGATGCTGTCACCGTCGACACCGACTTCGCCAGGGAACTGGCCTTGCACTGAATCATACTTCAGCAGATGGGCCAAAGTAGCAGCGTCAGTCAGGTCGTTGATGGCAACAAATTCGAAATTGGGGTTGTTGATCCCTCCTCTGAAGACCAACCGGCCGATCCGGCCAAAACCATTGATACCAACTTTGATTGCCATTTACATTTCCTCCTTGCTTTTTAGTATTTGAATCACCTTCCGGGCTGCCCCTTCATCGGTGATACAGACATCGCAAAATCCCACCCGGATGACTGAGAGCAGCGCCCAAGCCTTGCTTTTTCCCCCACCAACGCCAATGATTAATGGTATTTTAGCCAAATCCTCCATTCGTATCCCGACGGAGGCGGTGGAGTAAACCACTTCGCCCTGGGTGTTGAAATAATACCCAAAGGCTTCGCCCACAGCGCCGCCGGCAATCAGCTGCATGACCTGATCATCATCCAGGCCGCGGCGCTTGGCCATCTCTTCCGCGGTACCGATGCCGTGAAGCAGCACATGGGCGCGGCGGCACAGGGAAACGACCTCCCGGATGCTGGGCTCCTGCAAAATGGTGTCCATCAGCTGCGGCTCGACATTGTCGGGGGCATGGAGCAGCCGGTACGACCCTCCCAGGCCCTGGGCAAGTTTGGCGGCGATGGTGTTGGCCTGTAGCTCTACATCTTCGCCCAATCCTCCCCGGGCAGGGACAACTGTCACACTGCGCCTAGGCCCATCGAGCCCCACTCCTTTGGCCACCTCGGCGAGCGTTGTCCCGCCGCTGACGGCCAGGATGTCCCCATCTTTGAGGCTGTTCCGCAGGCAGCGGACAGTGGCTTTGGCCAGATCCTGCTTGACGAACGGATCTTCATCCGTGTTTCCCGGCACAACGATTGCCGCCTGCAACCCCAGCCTGGAGGCCAGTTCCTGCTCTAGATCACTTAACCCCCGCATCTGGCGGATGTAATCCGCGAGCTGCAGCAGAATACGTTCACCGCCGGCACTCAAAGCAACACCAGAACTGCTCTTGGCCACGAACCCAAGCTCAGAAAGGAGTTCGAGTTCATTCCTGATCAACCGCTCAGGCGCATGGAGTTCTTGGGCGAGGGCCCTGCGGCCGATGGGCGCCTTATAGTAGATTGCCCTGAGTACAGCGTAGCGCTGTTCGAGAATGGCTGTGATCTCTGGCGCTATTTGATGTAAAACGTGGATCGGATTCACAGATCTGATTCCCCCGAGGGATCATTTTTGTCCCGACAACATCATTTTTGTCCCGCGCATGCAGAACGCAACGGCCGCCGTTCTAAGACAGGATATTCTATAAGGCGCCATTTGTTTCCTTCCTGCACTTGTTAAGAATTGGTAATATCAACCAAGGCTCTTGCTCAATTTAATCAGCTGCTGCAGCCGATAGTTTACACCCGATTTGCTGATGGGTGGGTTGGCCATCTCACCGAGCTCCTTGAGAGTGGCGTATGGATTCTCGATCCTGAGCACGGCAATCTCCGCCAGTTTCGGTGGCAGATCCGAGAGGGGCATGTGCTTCTGGATCTTCTCCACTGCGTCGATCTGTTCCACCGCAGCCTGGATGGTCTTCTCCACATTGGCCGTTTCGCAGTTGACAAGGCGGTTGATGCGGTTGCGCATGTCCTTGGCGACGCGGACATTCTCCAGCTGCATCAAGGCGCTGTGGGCACCCATCAGGTTGAGGAGAGTGACTATCTCATCTCCGTCCTTGAGGTAGACCAGCAGATCACCTTTGCGGGTGGTCATCCTGGCATCGAGGCCGAGAGCCTTGATGTTGTGCAGCACCTTGTCCGCAACCTCGTATTTTTCCGTGAAGATCTCCAAATGATAGGTTTTTCTGGGATTCGTCACCGACCCGTGGCCCAGGAATGCGCCCCTGACATAAGCTCTCCGGCAGCATTCCGCAGTCAATACTCGCCGCTCCACATCTGCATATTCCTGGTGGTGGATCGCAGCAAAGACCGTGCAGGCCTCTTCCGGCGCCTGCACCCTGATCGTGTAGACCTGGTTTTTCCGAGCTTTGGCCCTGTGCACCAATACTTGAGTCTGTACTTCGGGAAAGACCGATTTAACCAAAGTTAGAATCTTCCGGGCGATCAAAGGGGTGAAATGATAAAAATCCAGATATTTCCCATCTCCAAAAAGATACCCGTTGAAGTCATAGTACGCACTCAGCTCAGCAATACGGCAGCACCGTTCTTGCGGGATGATCCTTGCCAGTTCCCGTTTAGTATCTTCAGAGAAAGCCAACTTATTCCCTCCCAATGATCCACACTCGCACTCGCCAGCCCTGGATTTCACCCTTGACTATAATAGGGTATTCGCTGTTATTGCGGAATTTAAAGTCCGTATGGGGCCAGGCCACCGTCGCATCCATCCCGTGCCGGATATAGCTTGGAGCGATGGAATGCATGCGCCGCTCCACTATTTCCAGTCCCGCCCGCCGCACCGCATTGTACAGTGTGGTGGAAACCTGGCACACACCGCCGCCCACCGCTTCAGCAACTGATTCACCGAAGATCACCGGCGCCGGTTTGTACCCTTTCTCGGGTGTTCGCTCCCCCACCACCTCATTGAAAGAAAACACTTGTCCCGGCAGCACCAAGGTGTTGTTGATGGCCGCCAGTGACAGCCGCAGGTTCGACACCCGACCGGGCGAGCCCATCACTGGTGTGCTGAAGTCACCGATTACCACTTGCAGTGGTTCCAGATGCTCTGCCCGCACTAAAGGCACTGTCTCGATGATCACCGGCTCCAGGTGGGCATTGGCCGGGGCGTTCATCACCAGCTCGACAGTGGCTTCCACATCAACATGGAACCCGTTTTGCTCGGGTATGATCGCCCCTGTTTCTTTGTGGATCGACGCATTCACTTCCGGCTGATCTATCTCTGCGGCAAGCTGCCGGACAATGGTCCTGACCTCGTCTTCAAAGTAGTACTCCATCTTCCGGTTGCCCAAGCGGACTCCCGGTTCCACTCCGACCAGCCGCCGCTCCATCTGGCGCAGGAATGGAGCCAGCAATCCCAAGGCGCCTATCAGTACAAAGAGAGAGATCCAGCGTTTCAACCCTACCGCCTCCCACAAAAATCATATGAGGCGGAATAAGGATTTAGCGCAAATATTTCGATTCGAGCACGAGCTTGATCAAGGCTTTAGCCAAAGCCTGAGCATCGTGGCGCACCAGTTCGCCCTGATCAAGCATCGGCGCCACAACCGGGATCACACCAAATTGTTTTACACGGTTGACATCGGCCTTCACCGGATAGGAATCCTCACTGCCGTATTTGCGTGCCTGGGCCGGTGTCAAGCTTTGGTTGTTGATCAAGACATAATCAATGATCTTCCGCTGCCCGGCGTGCTGCAGCACAGCCCGTACATGATCAGCCGCCGACATCTGGTCCGTTTCGCCGGGCTGGGTCATGACATTGCAGACATAAACTTTGGTCGCTTTGCTTGCTTCGATTGCTTCACAGATTTTGCCGACTAAAAGGTTGGGAATCACGCTTGTGTACAGGCTTCCCGGGCCGAGCACGATCACATCTGCGTTTTCGATCGCATCCAGGGCTTCCGGCGGCGGTTCCACATTCCGCGGTACCAGGCTCACGCTGGCAATCTTCTTCCGTGCCTCCGGGATCTTGCTTTCTCCGATGACTTCTGTTCCATCGGTGAACACAGCCTTGAGCTTTACTTTGGTCAATGTCGAAGGCATAACAACACCCCGAACCGCTAACACCTTGCTGAACTGCTTGATCGCGGTTTCAAAGTCACCGGTGATATCGGTCATGGCGGCGATGAACAAGTTGCCGAAGCTGTGGCCGGTCAACCCTTCACCCCAGGTGAAACGGTACTGGAACAAGCGCTCCATCAGCGGTTCCGTATCCGCCAAGGCAACGAGCGTATTGCGGATGTCTCCTGGCGGCAGAATTCCCAGTTCCTCCCGGATACGGCCGGAACTTCCTCCGTCATCAGCCACAGTGACAACGGCCGTAATATTGCTGGAGTAATCCTTCAGCCCGCGCAGCAGCGTACTGAGGCCGGTGCCTCCACCAACGACCACGATCCGCGGGCCTCTCCCCAGGCTCCGTTTGCGGTAGACCAACTCGGCCAAATCCGTGACATCATCCGGCGAGACCACTTCAATGAGGGAACGGATCAGGTTGCGGATGCCGAGGCAGACAAGGCCAATGCCGATGACAATCAAAGCGGCAGCGGCGGCCGGCACATTACTGACATAATCGTTCAACAGGCGCAGCAGCCTGGCCTCCGCAGGCGATGAAACGTGAAAATCCCAGATGATTATTGCCAAAGTGAACAGAAGCACGCCGAGGATTATTAGTGCGATCCAGCGTTTGACCCCCATCCCCGGAATCAGCCAGCGATATCTGCCTCTCATTTTCTAGTCCCTCCGTCCAATAGTCTCCCTTACGCTCGCCTTAACCTCTGGCGTTCAGTATCAGGCTGGGGGTCAGCCCCGCCTGCTGTGCGAGCTGTATACCGTATGCGAAGTCACCTACCCGGCTGGGATGGTGGGCATCACTGCCGATCACAAACTTAACCCCTTCATTGGCCGCCAGCTCGATCAACTCTACAGTCATATGTTTATGGCTGGTGTTGATTTCAAATGCCGTGCCTCTGGCCGCGCAGGCCTTGGCCAGGGCCCGGGAATCAATGTCAAAGCGGTGGCCTGGATGAGTGACAATTTGAATTGGGTGGCGGTACACTGCATTGACAATGGCTTCGGTATTCAACAACCTGGTCTTCCGCCGGAATCCCGGCGACAAGCCCCGCAGAAAATGCCCCGCGGTCCGCTGCAGTCCGTCAAGCCACTGTTCCGGTTTCACCATCAGGTGCAGTCCCACAAGAAGCAAGTCCAGTCTGTGGATATAATCCGGTGGAATGTCAATGTCCCCGCGGATGCTGGTGACATTGGCTTCGACGCCCAACTTGATCTTCACCTGGGGAAAAATTTCCGCCGCAGCCTCGATTTCGGATCGGATCTGGCCGAGGACTGCCAGGTTTTTAATACCGATGCCGAACATGTGCCGAGGGCCGTGATCAGAAATGGCGATCTCTTCCAGCCCAATCTGGGCAGCGCGGGCGGCATTGTCCAATACAGTACCCTCGCCGTGGCTGTGTCTGGTGTGGGTGTGGTAATCTGCGTACAATTCCATGTCTGATCTCCCTTATCTTTTATAACCAATTCGGCTTACAGGCTGAAAAGACAAACATAACATTTATTTTACAAACTAAGTATTGCCTAAATCGAATTCCCTTGTTATAATCAATGTATCAATTTACCGCTATAATGCATATATATTCATGCGGTATGTGGCAAACTGGTGGTTAAGCCAATCTAAAATGAAACGGAAGGTGGAAAATTATGAAAAAGTTTGCTCTTGTCGTATTGCTGCTGATGGTGTCGTTAGGAACAGTTTCGTCAGCCCTGGCGCAAAAACCTGTTTTGAAAGTAGCCGCAGACTGCGCATTCGTACCGTTCGAGTTTGTCGATGAAAACAACAAAATCGTCGGTTTCGACGTGGATTTGGTCATGGCTATCGGCGAAGTGCTCGGCTATGAAATCCAATTCCTGAACCAAGCCTGGGATGGCTTGATCCCGAGCCTTCTCAACAAGAATATCGACATGATCGCCTCGGGTATGTCCATCACTGAAGAACGGGCCAAACAGGTCAACTTCTCCGATCCTTATTTTACCTCGGTATTGACCATTGTTGTACATAAAAACAACAATGACATCAAAACACTGGATGATCTGGCCGGAAAGAAAGTAGGGGTACAGATCAACACCACCGGCGACTTTGCCGCATCCGAAGTTGAAGGTGCAAAGATCAGCCGCTACAACACCGTTCCCGAAACTCTGCAGAACATTGTGCTCGGCATCATTGACGCTGCCGTGATCGACATGCCAGTTGCCGACGCCTTCTTTGCCGCCAATCCTAACGCTCCGCTTAAGCATGTAGGAAAGGTTTCCGAGGACGACTACTTCGGCCTGGCCATACGCAAGGAAGACACCGAGCTTTTGGCGAAAGTCAACGCCGCCCTGAAACAGTTGAAAGAGGACGGCACTTATGATAAAATATACAATAAATGGTTTTCGGGAATGTAAGAAACCATCAATGCTGCGCTTGAAAGGTGCGTTTCCCGAACAACGCACCTTTTTTATGCGTTGAAGGAGGGCAACGATGGACTTTCAGTGGAATCTGGTCTGGAGCTCAATCCCTACGCTGCTGGATGGTGCCGTGCTCACGCTGCAGCTGACCACCATAGCCGTCTCTGCTGGTATCGTGCTGGGCACAATCTTCGGCATCATGCGCTTGAGCCGTACACCTTTGCGCTATCTGGCAGTGGGGTACATCGATTTTATCCGGGGTACGCCGCTCTTGGTCCAGATTTTTATCATCTACTACGGTTTGCCGCCGATCATCGGAACAGCAATCCAGCCGTATATTGCCGCCCTGATCGCACTCAGCATCAACAGCGGCGCTTATGTCGCCGAGATTGTGCGGGCAGGGATTCAATCGATCGAGAAAGGGCAAACCGAGGCCGCTCTGTCTTTAGGCCTGAGCAATACAGCCACGATGATCCACATAATCCTTCCCCAGGCTTACAAAAGGATCATTCCGCCGCTGGGCAATGAGTTTATCGCACTTTTGAAAGACTCATCCCTGGTATCGGCCATTGCCCTGGAAGAACTGGTCCGCAAGGCGCAGATCGTGTCCGGGCGGACTTTCCGGCCGTTTGAAGTCTGGTTTGTGGTGGCAATCATGTATTTAATCATGACACTGGCAGTTTCCCGGATCGTCAGCATTCTGGAACGCCGGCTGAGGGTAGGTGAGTGACATGGGGATCATCGAAGTTACTAATTTGCATAAAAAGTTCAAGGATCTGCATGTGCTCAAAGGCATCACCACCCACATCGAACAAGGGGAAGTCGTGGTGATCATCGGGCCGTCCGGAAGCGGCAAGAGCACGTTCCTGCGCTGCCTTAATTTCCTAGAGATCCCCACCAGCGGCGAGGTCCGGTTTGAGGGCAATCTGATCACCCACCACAATTTACAGTTGGTCCGCCGCGAAATGGGGATGGTGTTTCAGCGCTTCAATCTCTTCCCCCACAAGAAGGTTTCGGACAACATCACCCTTGCACCCAAGCTTGTGCGCAACCTCCCACCCGAGGAAGCTGAAAGCCAAGCTTATGCCCTGCTGGAACGCGTCGGTTTGAAAGACAAGGCCAACGCCTATCCGGATCAGCTCTCCGGCGGCCAGCAGCAGCGGGTGGCCATTGCCCGAGCCTTGGCCATGCGGCCGAAGGTGATGCTGTTTGACGAGCCCACTTCGGCGCTTGATCCGGAAATGATCGGCGAAGTGCTGGATGTAATGAAAAATTTGGCGGCTGACGGCATGACGATGATCGTGGTCACCCATGAGATGGGTTTTGCCCGGGAGGTAGCCAACAGGGTGATATTCATGGACGACGGCCTGCTGATCGAAGAAAACACACCGGATCAGCTGTTCAGCAATCCCCAGCATCCCCGTACTCAGAGCTTCTTGAGCAAGATCCTGTGACAGACCCTCTTACAGCTAAAACGTCTATGCCGAACAAGGGCATAGACGTTTTTTACGTTAAGCCAAACCGCCGCGCCTGTACTTCACTTCGCGCCAGTCGGGACCTTGAACAACCAGATCCAGCGAGTTGTAGAGAATCCTGGATGCCAACCGGGATCCCAAGCGCAGTTCCAGTTCATCAAGGTTGAAGTTGGTGGTGTAAACCGTTGGTTTGAACTGATTGAGCCTGCCGTCGACAATCACCAGCAGTTTCTCCAGCGCCCAATCACTTTCCCGTTCACTGCCCAGATCATCCAGCACCAGCAAATCCACGGCAATCAGCTGCTGTATGTTCCCCTCTCCCTGGCGCAGCTGTTCCAGAAACGTTGGGATATGGGCAAAGGCTGTGGTCCAGCGATCCTGGAGCATGTTCAGGATCGCACAGGCCAGGTGGGTTTTGCCCCTTCCAGCTTTTCCGCAGAGGAGCAGCCCTTTGCCGTCGGTGTTTTTGGCAAAATTGGCGGCAAACTTAAGGCAAGCTGTATAAGCCTCCCGGTTGAAATCTTGAACCACAAAGTTGTCGAAGCGGTGGCAGCGCAGTGCGGGAGGCAGCGGCATGCCTGGCTGTGATTTGACTGCAAGCTTCCGCAGCTGTTCCCGGCGGGTTTTTTGCTCCTCAAGAGCACAGCGGCAGTCTGTGCTAAGCCAGATCCCTCGGCCTAAGTTATTGGGTACTGCAAAGGGGTGCAGCCGGTAAATCCGGTTGACAGCCTGACCGCAGCGGGGGCACCTGACTGCTGATAGTGAGCGGTAGTAACGGCGGACGCCGAACCTAATCATCCATGAACGCGAAGAAACCTTTGGCTGCCGGTGCCCTTTGCTTGTATTGATAGTCGCGGCCGAAAACCTGCCGCCTTGTGTTGGTCTCAGCATTGTTACCTCCATTCTGCCCTGCCATCCGGCGCTGCTCTGCCTGCCAATACGCCCGGAAAGACACCTCGTCGGTAATGCCTTGGGCCAGCCACTTCTCAATGATGCCCCACAGATAATTGAACGAAACCCGTTTGTGCTGCCCCTTAAGATTCATGCGCCGCTTTTCTTGGCTGGTGCGCAGGATGGCGCAGCCGATCACAAACGGAGACATGCCCTGTTCATAGGCTTGATAGAGCTTGTCCCTTTGACTTGCGGACAAAAGGCCGATCCGCATTTGATAGAGCTGAATCACATCATGCATGTCAGGATGCTCCACGGCCGTAGACCCTCCCAAATTAGGTTCCCGTTCCTGTTGCTGATGGCCCCAAGGCCGAATATGCTGATACCAAGGAGGAATCGTTGATGATCCAGCAGCCAGACCAGTTCCAGAGCCGGGTTTATGTGCACCTGCCCTTCAGTGACAAATATCTGCAGAATGAAGCCGAAGCCAAGAAAATCCGCGACCAGCTGCATCAGCTGTTTGAAAAGCCGATAATCAAAAGAACGATCACACCGGAGCAACCGCAACAGGTCCACCCCGATTCCTCCCGGGATCATTTACAGTAGATCCGCGCCACGCGCTCGCTGATCAGGCAGGGGATTTCATAGTTGATTGTCCCCAGCCAGTCCGCCCAGTCTTCGGCAGTGATGGATTCGGCGCCCTGCCGGCCAATCAGTGTCACCACATCGCCGATCTCCACATTGCCGTCCCCGACGTCTACCATGCAGTGGTCCATCGTGATCCTCCCGGCAAAAGGATACCTGCGGCCGTTGATCAGAACCGCTCCCTTCTCTCCGATTTGCCGCAGCAGCCCGTCGGCGTACCCGATGGGCAAAACGGCAATCGTCGTCTCTTTCCAGGTCACATAAGCCCTTCCATAACTGACACCAGTCCCTTTGGGCACTCGCTTCACGGCCATCACCTGCGTGTGCAGGCTCATTACCGGCCTTAAATCAACAAGATCCTTGGTGTGGAGACAGGGGTGAAGACCGTACAATCCCAAACCCACTCGGACCAAGTCGAGTCGGGTTTCCGGCATCAGCACAGCGGCTGCTGTATTGGCACAGTGTTTGAGGGGTATATGGATTTTTTCTTTTTCCAACTCCCTCAGCACCCAGGAGAACCGCTGCCACTGCCATTGGCTGTAGGAGTCATGCGGTTGATCCGCACAGGCAAAGTGGGTGAAGATTCCCTGCACTTCAATGCCGGGCAATCCGTGCAGCCTCTTGACAAACTCTACAGTTTCCCCCGGCTGGATGCCGAGCCTGGTCATCCCCGTATCGACTTTTACGTGGACCTTGACTGTTTTGTTGAGTCTGCGGGAAAGGTTGGACAACGCCTGGGCCATCTCCCATTGGAATAAAGTTATAACCAGATCTTTGGTGATACAAAGCTCCAGCTGAGACGGGGAAACCGCACCCAAAACCAAAATCGGTGCAGCGATGCCGGCTCGGCGCAGCCGCATGCCTTCTTCAGGCAGAGCCACAGCCAGCCATGTCGCTCCACTTGCCAAAACCGCCCGCGCCATTTCCAGGTCACCGTGCCCGTAGGCATTGGCTTTGATTACAGCCATCAGCTGGCATCCGGGGCCGATCAAACGCTTGAATTCCGCTACATTATGTGCCGCATTGCCAAGGCTGATTTCAGCCCAAACAGGCCTTAAAGGCTTTTCCATTCCGTAAATCACTCCAGTTCAGCTACAGCTGCTCTAACTTCGCTGCGGCTCAACATCATAGGAATCACTTTAAGCATATCGGAAGCGATGATCCCCCGATCACCGAATCTGCAGCTTAAATAGTCTCCCGCTTTGCCGTGGGCATACACTCCCGCTGCCGCAGCCAGAAACGGATCCATTCCTTGGGCCAGCAAACCGCCAATGATGCCGGTAAGCACATCCCCCATCCCGGCTGTGCCCATGGCTGGATTACCCGTACTGTTGATATACATTCGGCTGTCCCCGGCTATGATAGTCGGTGCGCCTTTAAGAACCATATTCACACCAAGCTCCTGATATGCCGTCCAAGCTATTTCCATGCGGTTGGCATTAACCTCCGCAGTGGGCACCTTCATCAGCCGAGACAGCTCTCCGGGGTGAGGTGTAAACACCCACTTGCGGCGCACTGTTTCCGGCAGTGCCTGAAGCCAGGACCGGTCTTTCAGCTGGTTCAACCCGTCAGCGTCTAAAACCAGCGGGCCCTGCCAGTTCTCCAGCAGTGCACGGACTACACTCTCTGTTTCCGGAGCGGAGCCAAGGCCAGGCCCTACCACCAGCACATCCTTTTTCTCCATGAGTTTGAGGAGCAGTTCAATGCTGGAGGTGCCCATATACCCATTGCCCCCATCAGGAACCGGAACAACGATTACTTCGCTCGGCGGAAACTGGCTCCGGATCGATTCCGGTACAGCCAGCGTCACCAGCCCGGCTCCAGCCCGAAGCAGGGCCTGGCTGGTAAGATAGGCAGCGCCGGTCATTGATTTGGAGCCGGCTGCCACCAGGCAGTGCCCGAACGTTCCTTTGTGGCCCCAACCCGGGCGCGCCGGCAGCTCACTCATGATCTGTTCATTGGTTAGATAACGCTTGATATTCGCCGCTAAGATCTTGGGGATACCGATATCCACAACCCGGATCTTGCCGCAGTACTCCCGGCCTGGGTACAGCACCAGCCCAGTTTTTAACCAACCCAGCACCACCGTCAGCGCCGCCCGCACTCCAGGACCCCTCACAGCACCGGTTGTGGGATCGACACCCGACGGAATGTCAACGGAGACAACCGGTGTGCGGCATTCGTTCACCATCTCGATAACTTCCGGCATCATCCCTTTTAGCTCACCGGAAAAGCCGGTCCCCAGCAGGGCGTCAATCACCAGGTCGTTCAATGCCAGGTTAATCTTCAGCTTCGACAGGACCGGCTGGCTGAGCACATGGATTTCCCCTTGGATTTTCTTGAAGATGTCCAGGTTGGACTTGCAGTCAGGGCTCAGCTCCCGTTCCTCGGCAGCGAGGAACACCTTGACTTTCGCACCGCGGTTGAGAAGGTGGCGGGCGGCCACCAATCCGTCACCGCCGTTATTGCCCCTGCCTACCAAAATCAAACATCGCTTGCCCTCAAGTTCACCGAACTCCCGTTCCAACTCTTTGACAACTGCCACTCCCGCGTTCTCCATCAAAACCAGGCTGGGAATCCCCAGTTCGGAAATGGCCCGCCGGTCAATTGCCTGCATTTCTTTCGCTGTCACGACTACCACTGGCCTCATCCCCCTCCTACACTGACAGCGTAAGCAACGGCAGCACTGCGGTTATGGGACAAGCTGAGGTGAACCGCAGCCACTCCCTGAGCCCGGGCAATTTCCCGCGCTTTTCCCCTCAGCTCGACCACCGGTTTTCCATTCTGATCCCGCAGGATCACAATATCTTGAAACGTCACACCCTGCCGCCAGCCGCAGCCAAGAGCTTTCATCACTGCCTCTTTGGCAGCAAAGCGTGCCGCCCACGACTGTACCGGCCGCCCATGCAGGAGCTGCTGCTCATCAGCTGTGAAGATGCGCTGGATGAACCCAGGTTTCTGCATCGCCCGGGCTATGCGGTCGATCTCGATGATGTCCACACCGCAGCCTTTAATCATCTCGGCCACTTGCTCTCACTCCATCTGACAGCCGATCCGGCCTGCAGCCCGATCTCGTTTTTCGTATGTTTCTGGATTGGGGGAGGCAATCCCTTCTCGCCATCCTACGGCCTTAGGCTCCCAGTTCAGCCTGGATAACCTCCACAACTGCGTCAACTGCCTGAGCAAGCAGATCGGCATCTGGATGCTCGCCCATAACCCGGATTTTTGGCTCCGTGCCGCTGGCCCGGACGAAGATCCTGCCTTTGGTGCCGAGTCTTGCCTTGGCGGCGTTAATCGCCTCACGGATCCTTGGATTCTGATCCCAGCCTTCTTTAGACGTGACTCTGACATTTTTCAACATCTGGGGATAGATAGGCATGACTTGCGCCAATTCTGACAGTTTTTTGCCTGATTGTTTCACCACCGCCAAAAGCTGGAGGGTGGTGAGAATCCCATCCCCGGTCGTACCGTGCTCCAGGAAAATGATATGCCCCGACTGTTCACCGCCGAGAGCCAGCCCTTGTTCCAACATTGCTTCCAGGACATAGCGGTCACCTGCGGCTGTGGTCACAACCTGTCCCCCGGCGCGCTCCACGGCCTCGTTTAGGCCGCCGTTGGAGTAGACAGTCGCGGCGATTTTCTTTTGAGGAAGCTTCCCTTCCGCCAGCAGATGCAGCCCGCAAATGGCCATAATCTGATCACCGTCGACTACATTGCCCAGTTCGTCAACAGCCAGGACTCGGTCGGCATCTCCGTCGTAGCTGAAGCCGAAGTCAGCCTTGACTTGCTTGACATATTCCTGCAGCACCTCAATGTGGGTGGAGCCGCAGTTAACGTTGATGTTGATTCCATTAGGCTGATTATTGATCACCGAAACCCGGGCACCCAGCCTGGCCAATACGGCTGGAGCGGCCTGGGAAGCAGAGCCGTTGGCGCAATCAACAGCGATATGCAGCCGGGTCAGATCAAGATCTACAGTGCTCAACAAGTACTCGATGTATAACTCCAAAGCATTCTCCTGGTGGTAGACCCTGCCCAGATCAGCACCAATCGGGCGCAGATCCATCCCAGACTTGATCAACGCCTCAATTTGATCCTCTGTCTGATCTGACAATTTGAACCCTGTATCGGCGAAGAACTTGATGCCGTTGTCCTCAACCGGGTTATGGGATGCGGAAATCATGATTCCGGCATCGGCCTGCAAAAACTTGGTCAAATATGCCACAGCCGGTGTGGGCAGCACACCCAGCAGGAAGACATCCGCTCCCGTCGAAGTTGTGCCGGCAATAAGAGCGGCTTCAAGCATATCACCGGAGATTCGGGTATCTTTCCCGATCAACACTTTTGGCCGCCGCTGCGCTTTCTCGGCTAGGACAACTGCTCCAGCCCTCCCCAGCTGCAGTGCCAATTCCGGAGTCAACTCCTTGTTCGCTATTCCGCGAACACCATCAGTGCCAAACAATCGTGCCATCTGTTCAAATCCTCCTCATTCGACATCAGAATTTAACCTTGTCTCTCCTCACGGTGCCTGCCGATCCGGCTGAGGCTCAATAGGCAGAATCGGTTCTTCAGGTTCAGGTTCCGCAGGCTGCTGTGGTTCCGGTTCCAGCGGCTGAACGGGTTCCGGTTCAGGCTCTGGTTCAGGCTCTGGTTCCGGCTCCAGAGGCAGGTTTGGTTCCGGTTCAGGCAGAAAGGCTGATTCGGCCCTGACGATATTTAGCCTTACCCGGACCGCTGCAGTGCCTGTAATATCGGCTTTTGAAGGCACAACCACACCGACCATCAGATCATATTCACCTGCGGCCAGTCCCGTTAACCAGATCGGTTCAGTGACCAATGGGCCCATCGTCCCTGCCAGTTCCGGAGAGATGTTCACACTGAGGGACTGAGGGAATACCGCCCACGATCTCAGCCCCAATCCAGGCGGCAGTTCCCCCGCAAAGTGCGGGACGACCGGCAGCGAAGCTGTGGTTACAACTGGCTCAACCGTCAGGGTGACAAAGCGAGGTGTGACACTCACCAACTCCACACTTCTAGGCAGGCTCACCTCAACCGGATAGGTCACTTCGCCAGCGGTGGCATTGGTCAAATTAACGACAGCTTTAGCCTCTTCCTCAGCCCTGTTCAGCTGTGTGGTTGCTCCTCGGATCACCAGGCGGATGCTGGGAAGCTGGCCTGCCAGCCGGAGGTTATCCGGAAGGCCAATCACCTCAGGCTGCACACTGATAGTCCTTTCAGTGGCAATAAGGTAGCCCTGCCCTCCGGCAAAGAACCATAAAATGACAGCTAAAAAAAGAGCAAAGAACCGGTAATAAAGATCCTCATCCCGAAGGATAGCCAGCAGCCGTTTATAGTTTCGCTGCACCCAGCCGGCCCATTTCGCGCCGTTCATCCCCAGATCCCCCTCGAACCAAAGGTGCGCTCGTGCTTGTAGAGATACGCCTGGAGCTGTTCCCGCAGCCTGCTCTCGGTGAGATAACGGCTCAAGCGGCCGCCTGCGGCCAACGAAATCGCGCCGGTTTCCTCAGAAACAACTACGACTACGGCATCGGTCTGCTCTGACAAGCCCACGGCCGCCCGGTGCCGGGTGCCCAGTTGGGCATCTAGCCTGGTCTCAGTCAAAGGGAGCAGGCAGGACGCAGCCTGGATCCTTCTCTTGCGGATGATCACCGCTCCGTCATGGAGTGGAGAATTGGGTTCGAAGATGTTAATCAGCAGCTGTTCCGAAAGCGCTGCATCCAGTTCTATTCCCGTGTCTGCGTACTCCTGCAGGCCCAGCTCCCGTTCGATCACGATCAAAGCCCCTACCTTGCGGGAGCTCAGCCTAACAGCGGCCTGGGTTACCGTGTTAATTACCAGATCCGCATCAGCTTTGTCGGCGGTAGCGGCTTTGGCAAACAGTGTGCCCTGCCCAAGCTGCTCCAGAGCCCGGCGTAGTTCCGGGTAAAAAACAATGGGCAGGGCGACAAAGACTGTGGTGGTGGCTTGGTCCAGCAGCCAGTTCACGGTTCTCAAGCCGAACGCCTGGGCGACAACCCCGGCAATGACGACCACAGCCAAACCTTTGATCAAAGTGATGGCCCTGGTGTGGCGGATGGCATGGATCAACTTGAAGATCACAAAAGCGACGATCAGGATGTCAATGGCATCCAGCACCGTGAAATTCACTGCGGTTTATCTCCTTTTTGCTGAGATATACTCCATGGCGTCAGCCAGTGTCCTGCCTTCCCGCAGAAGGAAGACATCCATCCCCACTGCAGCCGCCGGGCCGTCGTATTCAGGATCGTCTCCGATCATGAGACAATCTGCGGGGGCGACATCAATCAGCTCGCAGATCTCAAGATAGTAGTTTGGGTTCGGTTTGCAGTAGTGCATCAGATCACCGTGGGTGATCAAACTGTATGGATAGTCATAGACACCTGCCCAACGCAGCCGTTCCGCAATCGGTTCCAGAGGGAAAACTGGGTTGGTGGCAATCACTACTTTGGTATTATAGGCAAATGCCAGCTCCACTATTTCCTTCGCCAGCGGATTCGCTTTTGCCAGGTACTTCAGTTTGGGAAACTCTTCCAGGTAATAACGGTTGAAAAGTTCCATCAAGCTGGGATCTAGATTCGTCCGCGGGAAAAAATCGTGGGCGAAGGCCTGAATATTGGTGCGGCCTGGATCATTGTCCGACAGCATCACCTGAGTGGAAGCCACCAGGTGCTTGATGAACTGATCCGGCGGCAGCAACTCCGCAAAATAAGCCGATATCCCCTGGAAATATGCCTTGATCAGTGTGTCAAAGTTGGATTCCAAAAGCGTGCCGTCCAGATCGAAGAGAATAGCTTTCACTGCCCTGCCCTCCGCTCCATCCACACCTGCTCTGCGGCTGCCACTGCCCGGCCGCCGCCTCCCAACTGGGCCTCGATGGCTGCCAGGGTGGCCAGCATGTCCAGTGGTGATGCACTGCCCATATGCCCAATGCGGAATACCTTCCCCGCCAACCGGCCTTGGCCGCCGGCCAGTTCTACCCCTCTTTCCCGGAGGGCAGCCAAGAACCCACCAACGTCGCTGAACGCTGGCTTGACGGCAGTAACCGTCGGGGAGGCCCATTGGTCCGCAACCAACAGCGACAGGTCAATGGCCTGCAGCCCAGCGCGGATCATGTCCCGCAGCAGTAAATGCCGGGCAAAGACCTTCTCCAGCCCCTCGGACTCAATCAAATCCAGGCTTCTTTCCACTGCATAAAAGCAGGAGATGTTCGGTGTGAAAGGCGGTTCCTGTTTCCCCAACCAATCGAAGTAGATGCGCAGATCAAGGTAAAAACGGGGGCTGGAAACCTCATAGATGCGCTGCTTGGCCCGCTCGGAAACGCTGAGGAAAGCCAATCCCGGAGGTGCCATCAGACACTTCTGCGATGCCGTGCACACCACGTCAATCCCCCAGGCATCGGTCTTCAGGTCCGCTCCGCCGAGGGAACTGACTGCGTCAACTACTAATAGAGCATTAGAATCCCTGACCGCTGATCCGATCCCCGCCAAGTCGTTCAAAACTCCCGTGGACGATTCATTGTGCGTGGCAAAGACGGCTGCCGTCCGGGGATGGGCGCGGAGGAAATCGGCAACCTGCTGCGGGTCCACACCTTCGCCCCAAGGATATTCCAGCACATGCACCTTTGCCTGGTAGGCGCCGCAGATTTTGGCCCACCGTTCGCCGAAGCTGCCCCCCACCAGCACCAGCACTTCATCGCCGGGATTGATCAGATTGGCCACGCTCGCGTCCATTACTGATGTACCAGAACCGGTAATAGCCAGAATAGGGTTCTGCGTTTGGAAGACCGGTTTCAAGCGCTCCAACACGGACATCATTGTCGCTTTGAACACCGGGCCGCGGTGATTGACCATCGGCCTGGCACTGGCTGCCGCCACCTCGTGCGGCACGGGCGTTGGCCCAGGTATGCGCAGCTGCTGTTGGTTCATGGCCATCGGGTGGACACCTCCAAAAATATCTTACCATTTTTTTCGCCGAAACAGCTGCAATTCCTTTCGCTCACATTGACAATGGCCTCAGCTAAGTGGTATTATTGCATAAGATTACAATTTTCATTAAAAGGGACGATTACCGATGCCCAAGACAAAGGCTGATATCATCGCCTTGGCGAAAGAGTTGAAGATTAAGTTCATCCGGCTTCAGTTTTCCGACATTCTCGGAGTTGTGAAAAACGTCGCCATCCCCATCAAACAGCTGCCCAAGGCTTTGGACAACGAGATTATGTTTGACGGCTCGGCTATCGAAGGATACGCCCGCATTGAGGAATCGGACATGAATCTCCGCCCCGACCTCGATACATTCGCCGTTTTCCCCTGGTGCGACCCAGAGATGCGGGAAGCCCGTTTGATCTGCGATGTCTACTATCCCAACGGCCAGCCCTTTGGGGGCGATCCTCGCTATGTCCTGAAGAAGACTCTGCAGGAAGCGGAAAGCCTGGGGTATTCGGTAATGGCAGGCCCTGAGTTTGAATTCTTCCTCTTTCCCTTGGATGAAAACGGGCGGGCAACCCCCGCTTTCAGCGATAAAGCCAGCTATTTTGACATGGCACCTGTGGACCACGGTGAAATGGCGCGCCGGGATATGGTGGTAGCCTTGGAAGAAATGGGGTTTGAGGTTGAAGCCTCGCACCATGAGAATGCTCCCGGGCAGCACGAAATCGGCTTCAAATACGACAATGCCTTGAGCAGCGCCGACCGCGTAGCCACAGCCAAATTCGTCGCCAAGACTATTGCCCGCCGCCATCGCCTGGTGGCCAGTTTCATGCCCAAACCGATCTACAACGCGGCCGGTTCCGGCATGCACACCCACCTTTCCTTGGTTGACAAGGACGGCCTTAATCTGTTCTATGATCCCAACGAACAATATCAACTGAGCAAAACAGCTCTGTATTTCATCGGCGGGCTGCTGCACCACGCTCCCGGGTACACGGCAATTACCAACCCCTTGGTCAATTCCTACAAAAGGTTGATCACCGGCTATGAAGCTCCGGTGTACATTTCCTGGTCCGCTCACAACCGATCTGCTTTAGTGCGGGTACCGGCCAGCCGCAAGGCCAACACCCGGATTGAACTGCGGTCTCCAGATCCATCATGCAACCCCTATCTGGCCTTTGCGGTGATCGTCAAAGCTGGCTTGGACGGGATCATCAACAAAATTCAACCGCCGCCCTCCCTCAGCCAAAATGTCTACCTGATGAACGAGGCGGAACGGAAACGGCTGGATATTGCCTCATTGCCCGCTTCGCTTGAAGACGCAATCGAGTGCCTGCAGCAAGATCCGGTGATCAAGTCCGCTCTCGGCGAGCATATCCTGACATATTTCCTGAGGGCAAAAATGCAGGACTGGAATGAATATACCCGTCAAGTGCACCAATGGGAAATTGACAAATACTTGGAGGTGTGACCATGCTGAACCGGGAGATTGATAAAATTGTCAGCTGGCTGCAGGAGCAAGTCTATGCTGCCAATGCCAAGGGCTTGGTAGTAGGTGTCAGCGGCGGGATCGATTCGGCAGTCGCTGCGGCATTGATCAAACGGGCATTTCCCGATGCTTCATTGGGGTTGATTCTGCCCATCAGTTCGAATCCCCAGGATGTGATCGATGCCCGGCTGGTGGTACAAACCGTAAACCTTACCGCTGTCGAGCTGGATCTAACCAGCGAGCACCAGAGCATCCTCGCCAAAGTGTTGGATGGAATCAATAATCATCACCCCGTGGTAGAGCTGAATCAGCGGATGGCCGATGCCAACCTGCGGGCCAGGCTGCGGATGTGCGCATTGTATACAGCAGCCAACGCCCTGAATTACCTTGTTGTGGGCACTGACAACAAAGCGGAATACTACACCGGTTATTTCACCAAATACGGTGATGGAGCTTGTGATCTCCTGCCTTTGGTGGACTTCACCAAGGGAGAGATCTATGCCTTGGCCCAGAGTTTGGGCATCCCGGAGCCGATCATTGTCAGGCAACCGTCAGCCGGCCTGTGGCCTGGGCAAACCGACGAAGGGGAGATGGGCACGACTTACGCCCTGATCGATGCTTTCCTCAACGGGCAGCAGATACCGGATCCTGATCGGGAGATCATCGAACGAATGCATGAACGGTCCAAACATAAACGTACACTGCCGGCGGCCTACCGCCGCAGTTGAAGGGAACACTGCCTAACGGCAGTGTTTTTTTTGAAAGGAGTGACTTCCCCGTGAATTCAGATGTTGAACTTGTGCGTTTGACCGTGGAATACATAGAGCAGCCGTTGGGGATCGATACCCCCCAGCCTCGTTTCAGCTGGCAGATGCAAGCTCCCCCGGAGCGCCGCGGATCCCACCAGACAGCCTACCGGATTGTGGTGATGGATTCTAAACAGGAAACCGTCTGGGATTCAGGCAAAGTTCACAGTGGATTGTCCGTTGGTATCCCTTACGAAGGTCAGCCGCTGAAAGCGGCCACCCGCTATACCTGGACAGTGACGGTGTGGGATCAATCCAGCGCTGCTTCTTCCGCCTCCTCATGGTTTGAAACAGGATTGATGGATCCTACAGCCGACGCCTGGGAGGGTGCCAAGTGGATCGGCGGGACAGATGCGGATCTGCCTTTCCTCTCACAGGTATTCCCGGTCTTCAGGCTCAAGTACAAGCAGAGGCTGCTGCCGGGGAGCACAAAGGCGGGCATCGTTTTCGGCGCCAATGACTGCCGCCTGATGAATCAGAATTTCAACATCTTCAATTTGTGCGCCGCCAAGAATGAAAGCTACCTGCGGCTGGAACTGGACATATCCAGGCTGGCCGGCGAGGGAAGCCCGGCACAGTTCCATCTGTACCGGGTAGGTTATCACCCTGCTGACGATCCCCGCCGCCCCTTGGCTGCCTTTGCTGTTCCGCTGGAGCTGATCAATGAAAGCAATCAACATAGTGAACACCAAGTTGAGATTGAATGCCTCACTGGGGTGTTGACAATCCATCTCACCAGCGGCGGCGAGCGGCACTGCATAGTCAAGGATTTCATCGTCAACCCGCTGGTGGATCCAAGCCGCGCCGGTTACGATTTCATCTGCTTCCCCATGGCGGCCGACATTGGTTTTGCCGTGGGCCCAGGCCAGCAGGCAGCTTTCCGGGATCTGGTGATTGAGAATTACCGCTGCCCCAACACTGTATTGTTCAGCGAGGATCTGGACCGTTCACCTTATTCAGGCATCTTCAAAGATTGTCTGGATGGCTCAGCACACTTGACGCTTTCCGGCGGGAGCTACTTGGTCGACGGCGGCACTGATGGCATAATGATCACTGCCGACCCGAGCCGCAATGCCATGCCCATGCTGCGGACCGAGTTTGCCGCCGCTCCGGGGGAAGTGGAAAGGGCCAGGCTGTACATCACCGCCAGAGGAATCTATCAGGCCTTCATCAATGGACACCGGGTTGGCGACTGCTTTTACACACCCGATTTCACTCAATACGACCGCACCCATATGTACCAAACCTATGATGTCACCGATCTGATCCAGAGCGGTGCTAGCAATGCCGTCGGCGTCATGCTGGGAGAGGGCTGGTGGAGCGGATATATCAGTTATGACAGCCGTAACTGGAATTATTTCGGCGATCGGCAGTCTCTCCTGGCCAAGCTGGTAATCGACTATGCAGACGGGCACCGGCAGGTTGTCACCACCGACCCCCACACCTGGAAGTACTACAATGACGGGCCGATCGTCTATTCCAGCCTCTTCCAAGGAGAAACCTACAATGCACTCAAAGAAGCGGCTGTCGCCGGCTGGGCTTTGCCAGGGTACGATGCTTCCCAGTGGAAGCCGGCACAAGATGTACCCCTGGAAGGGACAGCTTTCCTCGGCCAAATCACAACTGCATATTCCGGCAATTTCACTTTTGACTACAAAGGTATGAAGCTGATTGGGCAGATTGGCCCCTGCCCAAAGGTGTTTACGATCTTGACGGCCCAAGCTGTGCATGAACCACGGCCGGGTGTTTATGTGTATGACATGGGGCAGAACATGGTGGGAATCCCCAGAATCACACTGGAGGGCCTGGATCCCGGAACCAAAATCACACTGCGCTATGGCGAGATGCTCTATCCCGATCTTCCGGAATCAGGGAAAAACGTGGGCATGGTGATGATGGAAAACTACCGGGCAGCCCACTCCCACGATGTATATATTGCCAAGGGCGGCCGGGAAACCATCGAACCCCACTTCACCTTCCACGGCTATCGCTATATCGAAATTACCGGGATTGATCAGCCGTTTCCCTTGGATGCGGTCCAAGGGCTGGTCATTAGTTCGGTTCCCCGTCTTACTGCCGATTACCGGACATCAAACCCGCTGGTTAACCGCTTGTGGCAGAATATTGCCTGGTCCACTCTGGGCAACTTCCTCTCGATCCCTACCGACTGCCCGCAGCGAAACGAGCGGATGGGCTGGAGCGGCGACATCTCCGTCTTCTCCCGCACAGCCGTGCACATTGCCGACGCTGTAGGTTTCCTGTCCAGGCATATGCTGAATTTAAGAGACACCCAGTCGTCAGAGGGCCGGTTTGGCGACACTGCGCCGATGTACGGGGAAGGTTTCGGCGGACTGTTGTGGGGAAGCGCCGGTATTGTCATACCGTGGGAACTTTATCAGCAGTACGGCGATCGCGAGATTCTGGCGGAAAACTACCCGGCAATGAAGGCTTATATGGATTACCTCGATGCGGTAACCGGCCCCGACGGCCTGATCGCAGACGGTCTTCTGGGCGACTGGCTTGGGCCGGAAAACAGCAAGAATGAAACACACTTTCTGGTTACAGCCTATCACATCTATGATTTGGGAATTATGGCCAAGGCTGCTGAAATCTTGGGATTAACCGCAGACGCCGCCCGTTTTAAGGCCAAATACGCAGAGCGGAAACGGTTTTTCAACAACCGGTTTGTCAACGCTGAACACCGCACTGTCCGTTTTGACGGTGCAGCGCTTATCGACACCCAAACCTCCTATGCCGTAGGGCTGGCTCTGGAAGCATTCGCCGATGATATTGTCCCCGCTGCCCGGCGCCACTTGGTGGAAGCGGTCAGCCGTCACAACCAGGACGATCAAGGTGTACTCCGTCCTCCCTTCACTTTGATGACCGGTTTTATCGGGACCGCTTGGATCAGCACTGCCTTGTCCGCAGCAGGAGCTGATCGGGAAGCATACCGGCTTCTGCGGCAGACTGCCTACCCATCGTGGCTTTACCCTGTAATCCACGGTGCCACAACCATTTGGGAACGGCTGGACGGATATACCGTGGAAAAAGGCTTCGGCGGGCACAACGGCATGAATTCATTCAACCACTATTCTTTTGGAGCGGTGGGCCAGTGGCTGATTTCCTGGTCACTGGGCATCCAAAGGGACGAACAAAATCCGGGCTTCAAGCATTTCTTCCTGAGGCCGACACCGGATCCGGACAGACAGATGACCCACGCCAAAGGCTGGTATGATTCGGCATACGGGAGAATCGAAAGCGGCTGGCTGTATGTCAATGACGGGCTTGTGGTATCTGCTACCGTGCCGGCGAACACCACCGCCACGATGTACCTTCCGGCTGCTGATCCAGACACCGTAATGGAAAACGGGATACCGGCAGCCGAAGCACCGGGGGTTATATTCCGCGGAACAGAAGGCAGCAGAACCGTCTATCTATTAGAGCCAGGGAGCTATCGCTTCACGATCACCGCACATAAAAAGGGCTGATCTTCACTGATCAGCCCTATTCCTTCAGCTAACAACTTAACTGCGCTGCCCCAGCCGGGCCAAGCGTTCCGCCAGTTTGGGAATCTCGCCCGCGGATTTCACAGCTGCAAAATCTTCGACCATCATTCCCTGCACTTCCATCAAATGCATCAGAAACCGGACAGCCCTGCTGGCATTAATCCGGTTGGCAACGATGGCTGCTCCCCTTCTCCCCTCCAACCTTGTACACCGTTTCAGCAGTTCATCTATGGCGATTGGGATTATCGGGCGCCACCAGCCCCTGAACGTCGTCATTACCACAACCAGATCATAGGGTGCTGTACTGATTGGGGCAGCTCCGGAGTGATTCGTATCAATCAAATTCACTTGGCACTTGTGATTCTGCAGTGCACCTTGGAGGCTTTTTGCCCACTCACTTATTTTTGGTTCCGCCTGATGCAGGATTAATACACGCACGCTCCACCCTCCTGTTCAGTCTCAAACGCATCCAGCATTCCGTTGCCTTGTACATTAAAAATTCGTGAACTGGTTGTGTTTTCCTCTATTATTTTCAGATAGGCTCATGCACCGTTCAGCGGCTCGCCAAAACGCTGGTATGCTCGCTGGCATAACAGGACGACGAGATGGTGTCTCCCATGCCTACAGTACTGACTGGATTGGGAATCACATGAGCCGGGACCACGAGCACATAATATTCACCATGATCCCAGATTCCTTCTTCGCAGAAGTTGTCGGGGATATCCAATCCTTTCTGCTTGGCCTCTTCATAGAACAGCCTCAGCTGCCGCAATCCAAGGTCAGACAGGCCGAACTCTGCAGCCTCAGCCAGCTGGGCTTTGGTGACATAGCCTCCGTATTTGGCTTTGATAGCGTTGACCGAAGAGCCAAACAAACAGCAGTCCCGGACTACTTCAGGCGCTGCCGGATAAGGCTTTTTCAGCACCAATACATAGTAGCCAAGGTTGTGAATGTGGAAGCGGGAAAAATGCAGCTGCTCCATGAGCCGCAGTGCTCCACGATAAAGCGAAAACGCCCGTTCGTTTTCCACGATGTCCGTGTATTCCTCGTTATACCCAAACCCTTTCAGCACCCTCCGGATTTCATTCTCATTGATGCCGAAAGAATCGAACTCTCTGCTGATTGTGGCCAGGACTCGTTTTTCCGCAGCCTGATCGGCCATGGGTACATATTCGTAGTGGAGCCGGATGTTGGGATTGCCGGTTTTCAACAGGCGTATGCTGTTGGTGACCTCGCCCAGGTACTCTGTCAAACCTGGCTCTTCACGAGGAGCATAATGGTAGCCAGCCAGGAAAGCAACATCGATCTTGCTGCCCAGTTCCGGCAAGTGATCGTGAATTGCACCAGTGAAGCCCATCACAACTCCCGGCGGCCTGGTTGCCAGGATCACCCGGTTGGCCCTGGGGGTGATCACCTTTTCCCCGTCAAAGTCAAACTCGATGCCTTTGGCATATTCGAAGATCCAGTTGATCTTCAACTGATCATCAGGCTTGTAAGCCTCATGCACTGGTATCAGTTTAAAGTCCTCAGCGGCAACCGGATAGAGCACTTCTGGGAAAAACAGCGAAGCTTGCTTTTTGGACAGCAATGAAGTGTAAACAATGGTTTTGGCCTCCAGCGCAGCCATTTGGTTGGCAATGATTCCAGCCTGGCCGCCCATCAGCTCCTGCCGGTTGGAGAACACTTCATCCAACCAGTCGAGCAGATCCAGGTTCTCAAGGACAATGTAAAATGATTTGCCTTTTCCCAGGGCGTCTTTCAGGACAGCAACGAACTGGTTTTTTTCCCGAATGGTATCGATCTGTCCCACGTCGAGAGCATTGGCCGCATCCAAAGAGACATCGGGATCGCGGAGTAGCTTGGCAATGCTGTCGCCATTGCAATGTACGACTGCATCAACGTTGGTGTTAAACCCTGCAAAAACACTGCTCCGAATGGATTTCTTCACCGCACTCTCCACTCGGCGCTGCCACACTGTTTCCATTTAATTACCTCCGTACTCCATCATGATCGTACAAGAAACTTGTTATATGATATCATAATTTCCAGGCTAAGACAACCGATCCGTGTATGCAACCCTCATATATGGTGAGTTGGCGGCAGCCAGCAGTGCCTGGTAATCCAAGCCGAATGCCAGCGTGCTGCCTACTTCAATGTTATGCTGACCTTCAATAACTGCAACCAGATGATCGCTGCTGACACCTGTCACCGTGATCCTGGGGTCAAGGGGCCTTACGGTGCCGCGGCCGATCTCTTCTGTCCCGCCTGCCAGTAAAACCTTGGTGGTGGGCTGAAACCTGACTGTTTCCTTTTTGACTTCAATCACTTCCAGCTCCAGGCGGCAGACATCTTGGTAACATCCGGGCAGCGGCTCTTTGGTCACCAAGTCCCAACCGAAGAAGATGCTTTCACCGATGCGCCAATGATTGATAGCCGTCAGCGGTTCCTGCCACTGGCCGCCGGTAAGCAAATGCAGGCTGCTGCTGTTTGACCCAGATAAATAGACAAGGCTTCCGTCATTGACCTGGTGGTAGAGGTTAACCAGTGCTTTGAGTTTGGCCAGCGAAGGCCAGACTTTGTTCAGGCAGGCGAAATTAGTCCCTATTCCCACAAGTTTTAGATTTTTCAACCCCCGGGCAAACGCCGCCAGATCAGGCAGCTCCTGTGGAATGGCTCCTTCTCTCCCCTCGCCCAAATCTATCATGAGAATGACCTGATGGATTGTACCCACCTGCGCCGCTCCCCGATCCAACGCCTGCAGAGCTGTCCGGTCGCTGACTAGGCTCAGATCCGCCAGCCGCACAACCTCCTCCACCTCCGACAGGGCAGGCGAGCGCAGCAGTAGAATTGGAACGTCGATCCCAGCTTCCCGCAGCCTCCGGATATTGGCCAGGCGCGCATCGGCAAGGCCAACCACACCGCCGGCGATCATTGCCCGGGCGCAGTGGGGATCGCCTCCCACCACCTTGGTTACGCCAAAAACTGTTCCACCAACTTGTTTAACCATCCCGGCAATCACTTCAGTATTGTGCTGAAGCTTGGCCAGGTTGAGCATCAACTTCGGCCACACTTTCACCGCTCCTAGACAGGGGGCCTGACGCTTTTGAGGACCCGATACCCTTGCTTGATTTTCACAGTTTCCACATTGCCGAATACAGACTCCATCTTCTTTTCCATACTTTTAGCCCCCTGCTTGGTCCGGATCACGACCAGCATCCCTCCGCCCGGGTTCAGGTGCCCATAGGCCTTTTCAACCATGGGATAAATCACTTTTTTTCCAGCTCGGATCGGCGGGTTGGTCACTATCCAGTCATAGGTGCCGTCAACCGCGGAAAACCCGTCACTCTGCCAGGCTCGGACATTGGTCAGCCCGTTGAGGGCAGCGTTGGCCCTGGCCAATTCCACAGCCCTTTCATTAATGTCGATCATGTCCACGAAGCCTGCCGGCCCTGCCAAATATGCAGCGGCAATGCCGATCGGCCCATATCCGCAGCCGAGATCAAGGACCCGATCGCCGGGTTTCACCGGCAGCACTGAGATTAAAAGCAATGTTCCCGGATCGATCTCTGTCCGGGAAAATACTCCGGTATCAGTCCTGAACTTGAACTCGCGCTGAAAAAGCTCCACCGTGAACAGGAGCGGGTCCCGCTGTGCCTGCGGTTTGGGGGTAAAGTAATGTTCCATGTTCATTCACCGGCCGCCAATGTCAGTAATCGTTCGCGATAAAGGTTTACTTGGGCCTGATCATCGATGGCCTCATAGACCAAGATCAGATGCTCGAGAATCTCCGAAAGCTCCGGCCCGGCAGCCTTGGCTTCAGCTTGGAGCAAATAATGGAGAGCCTTGTCATAGTCCCGGACCAAGTAATAACCGTATCCAAGCGTGTCCAAAAAACTGGCTTTTGGTTCCAGGGTTACCGCCCGGTAGGCGAGGTTGAGGGCTTGGGTCAGATTGGTCTGCATGAGCATATAGGTATAAGCCAGGTTATTCAAGGCAATGGGATGGTCCGGTTCCAGCATCAACCACTGCTGGTAATTCTCCACTGCCCCAAGGTAGTTGCCGATGCTGGCATAGCTGTTGGCCAGTTCCCGGTACGCCGGGACATAGAACGGATCGATGTTCAGCAGCTGGCGGTAATAATGGATTACCATCTGGTGATCCCCCCGTTCGGCAGCTGCCTGCCCTTCAACCAGAGCTTGATCCAACTGTTCCAGATCGTTCAGCACCAACGGTTGTTCCTCGATGCGCCAATTGGCGAAACTGATAACAATCTCCGATTGGGCATCGCTGACTTTCAGCTCCAAAGGAAACCAATGCCCTTGGCTGCGGCCGATCCTAATCGTGCCTTCCCAGTTATCCCCCTTCACGGCAAGTGTGAAGAACTCCACGCCCTGTTTCTGATCAGCATCAACCTGGTACTGGCGCAGCGACAGGATGTTGCGGCCGCTTTCATCGGTGATCCGCAGCGGGATGTTCGTTTCCCGATCAAACCAGTATGTAATCATTTCAGCGCACTGATAACGGGCGACCGGGCGGCCTCCCACCATCTCGTCGCTCAAATATGTAATAGCTCTGCTGTTGGCGGCCACCAGTTCACCGAAAAGCGTTTGATAAACCGTAAACGGCTGGACTGATTCATACTTGTATTCCACTCGCCCAGACTTGGCGACCACCGCCGTCAGCTCCCCGAGGCCGGTGATCCTCTGCCAGCTGACACTCCGATCGCTCGTCCGCAAACTGAACTTGTCCGGCAGGGTCACGGTGAAAACCCCTTTAACGGTCTGCTCCTCGCGTGTGTTGATATACCGCCAGGTGACATCGGCAGTGGCGGTATGGTAATCGATGAAAGATGGTACGGCTGCTTGTCCCACTGCAAAGCAGCCGACGGTAAGAAGCCCAATCAAGGCCAAACACAGCCGGGCTTTATTCACTGCTCCTCACCTGCACTCATGTTGGCAATGGCAACACCCACGCTGGTGCCTATCCGGTTGGCACCTGCCTTGAGCAAAGCAATCACGGCGCTGCGGTCCCGGATACCTCCTGAAGCTTTGACACCGCAGTCCAAGCCAACCGCCTGGCGCATCAGTTCCACCGCTTTGATGGTGGCGCCTCCTCCGGCAAACCCAGTGGCGGTTTTGACAAAATCGGCTCCCGCTGCTTTGGCCAAGAGCGATGCTTTCACAATTTCCGCATCAGTCAGCAGGGGGGTCTCCAGGATTACCTTCACGACCCGGTTCCCTGCGGCGGCCTTGACAGCAGCGATATCCTCATAGACACTGTAATAATCCCCGCTCTTCAGCGCCCCTAGAGGCAGCACCATATCCAGTTCGTCAGCTCCATCTGCCAGAGCATCCCTGGTTTCGTACACTTTGGTCAATGTTGTGTTGGAACCCAGGGGAAAGCCTATTACCGTACACACTTTGATACCTGTACCGCTGAGTAGATCCGCGGCCAGGGAAACATACCGCGGATGAAGGCAGACTGAAGCGAACCTGTATCCCCTGGCAAGTTCCAGTTCCAGCTTGACTTGCTCATATGTCGCTTCGGGCCGGAGCAGTGTGTGATCGATCACGGTGGCCAGGTCGGCTGGAATCTCCGCCTGGTATGGAACCGGCTGCAGCTCAGGGAATACAAGATGATGGCCCGTCAGGGCTCGGTTCAGCTCTTCGGCTTGGGCGTTGAGCCATTGGAAATCCATTAGCCATTCCTCCCGGAAATGCCAGCTCTAGGGCTGGCCTAGGTTATGCTTCGGCATTTGGGTAGGATTATCCTCTTTTATCCAATCACGGGACAAGGACACAATCAACAGCTTGATCCCACGGCGCTACCGGGATTTCCCGCAAAAACGGCGGATAGCAGAGGCCAACTTTATAGCCCTTTACTTGAGGCAGAAAACGGTCATAATAACCGCCGCCATATCCCAGGCGGTATCCTTCCCGGTTGAACGCCAGGCCGGGCACAACCACCAGATCGATCTCTCCCGGATCGACAGCCAGATCGCTGATTGGCTCGGATATTCCCCAAAAACTCGGCTCCAAATCTGTTATGGCCGTTATTTCCACTGCCAGCAGCTCCTTAGGGTAGCGCCTCACTTTCGGGGCCACAGTCCGCTTGCCGTCAATCCACGCCTGTTCCAGCAGCGGCCAGGTGTCGACTTCGCTGCCGAACGACAAGTAAAGCATGACCACTTTTGCGCTGCGGTACTGGGGCAGCTGCCAGAATTTCTGGTGAAGGCTCTGGTTCCAAGCCCTGAGCTGTTCCGGATCCAGCTGATCTCGTATTTTTTTCAACAGTTCCCGCAGCACAGACTTCTCCACTGCAGCATCCATCGGTTTCTCCATTGCTCCCCACCCGTTATTCCGGTAATAAGACTGATACAGCACTCCACTCCGGTTTTAAGGCTTCACTTAGGCATTGATTGATTTCATCCACGGTCAAGCTTTCCAAGGCTTCAGGCACATCAAGATAACTGGTACCGTGGAACCAATGGGAAATCAGGCTGTTGGCCAAGTAATCCAAGGAATTGAATGCCGTCAGGTAACTGCCCAAGATGTGACGCTTCATCCTTTCCACCAGCTCGGCGCCGAGTTTGCTGTCAACCAACCCGGCAATGGCGTCCCGCAGCGCTCTATCCAGTTTTTCCGGATCGTCTGTCTCTCCGCCAACCATGGAGAAAGCGTATTGGGGCGACCCATGGAAGCCGGCTTCAAAGGAATCATTGATCAACCCATCGGCATAGAGCTTGGCAAACACCGGCGAACTCCGCGCCCCCAGGCTGTGCCAGATCATGTTCATGGCCAGCTGTTGTTTGAGCAGTTCCCTGCCGGTAAGATACTTGTTATGCTTGAACCCGAGATAATAGCGGGGCTGGGAAATGCTCATCCGTTCCTCGATCCACGGCTGATTCACACTATCAGGTTCTTCCGGCAGCAGCCTCTTAATCTGCTGAGCTTGGAAACGCCACTGCTCCACTTGGCTGTCCACGATATCCATAACTTCAGCGGCATCCACATCACCTACCACCGCCACAGCCATGTTGGCTGGTTGGTAAAACAACCTGTAGCATTCCCAAAGCAGCTCCACCGTGATATCCCTGATCGACTCAACCGTGCCTCCCACATCAAGGCGGATCGGATGGTTGTGATACAGGGCGGTGAGCAAGTTGCGGTAGATGCGGCGGTCGGGATGATCATCATACATCCGCAGTTCCTGTTCGATAATCCCCCGCTCTTTGGCCACGTTCTCTTCCGTCAGATACGGGGTCTGGACAAAATGGAGCAGCTCCCCCAGGGCTTCAGGGAAATAGTCGATGGTGGAAAACAAATATGCCGTCATGTTATAACTGGTATAGGCATTGACGCTGGCTCCATACTTGGCGAACCGTTCAAACACAGGAATCGTTTCATCTTCAAAGAGCTTGTGCTCCAGAAAATGGGCAATGCCGTCAGGCACTTTGATGACACCTTTTCCCGGCACTTCGAATTCAGAGTCCAATGAACCGTAATGCGCGGCAAAAACAGCGTATTTTTTCTGAAACCCCTTTTTGGGCAGGGCCAACACGGGTAAACCATTAGCCGTCTTCCCGCAGTGCAGCAGTTCGTTGGTGATCGTCATATAAATCTGCATCAGGCTTCCCCCTTCGGCCCCGAAAGGCAGTAGACTGTGTCCAGCTGCAGCCCTTGGGCGGCTTTCTGCACTTGTTCCTTGGTAACAGCAGCAATTCGCTCCATGACCATTTGCGGCGAGCGCAGTTCTTTATGGACAAGGCCGATCAGATTGCGGTCAATGACAGCGGCGGGATCGTCCAGCATCTTTCTGATCCCGCTGATCAACCCTATCTTGGTTCGGTTCAGCTCATCATCACTGATAGTTCCGTACTGCAGCTCCGCAACCTGCCTGCGGATGATCTCCACCGCCTGCCCGTAACTCTGGGGTGCGATCCCGGCTGTGACCGTCAGCAGCCCTTTACTGCCTTCCAGGCTGGAGTCGACGTAGTAGGCCAGGCTCGCCTTCTCCCGCACATTGACAAACAGCTTGGAGTGGGGGAAGGCCCCCAGGATGCCGTTGGCCACCAAAAGCCCGTAATAATCCGGTGACAGATAGCGCTGGGCTGTGCGGTAACCCATGACCAGGACAGCTTGATGCACATCTTGGGTTTCAATGATTTCCTGCTCCCTGACCTCTTCCTTGACCGAAACCGGCGGCAGCTCTTTCAGGGCCTTCCGCCGCCAGGGCCAGGCACCGATTAACTCCGGCAGCTCCTCCAGGCTCTGCCCCACGACAAAAATGGCGATGGGATTGGATTGGAGCAGCTCTTGATAATGGGCATAGACCGCTTCTGGTTCCAGCTTTTCGATCTGCTCCCGTTCGCCGTATTTGTACAACCCGTACGGCTCACCCTTGCACATGGCCTTGACTGCCTGCCAAACGGCGTAGGCTTGTTTGTCATTGATAATCCCGGCAACCATTTTCGCCAAATTGGCCTGTTCCTTGTGAAAAAAGTCCCGGTGGAAGGCTCCGCCTTCAGCCAAAGGATCGGTTATCAATTCGCCGAAAGCCGCCAGCCCTTCGCGCAGGACTTGTCTGCCGTTGGGTATCAGGTGCGGTGCCGCCACATCAAAGTAGAATTCCAGGATCTGCCGTTCACCGATCTTTTCCACATCGGTCCAAAAGGCGGCGCCGTACAGGTTTTCCATCTTCTGCACCAGTTCCACCCTTGTGGGATAAGATTTAGTCCCCTGGATCAGCACCAGGGGAATCAGGGCATTGGCCGCAGCCGTTTCCAGCGCCAGGCTGTCTTGGATGAATACTTTGACGGTCACGGTCGCGAATTTGTCTGTTTCACACAGATAGAGATCGACCCCTTCAGCTATCTGGTGGTGGGCGAAGTTCAATATGATCCCTCCATGTTCTCGGCTGCTACTTGAATTCTAGTTTGCCCATTCCAGCGATGATTTCTGCAAAACTGGCCTGGGTGTGCTCAATCTGCCGGCAGTCATAGGGACAGTAGTGGCAATCTGAGCTCATGCTGAAGGCCTTGACACCCTCCTGTTCCCCGGCCTGGATCCGGCGGCAAACCTGAATCAGCTCCCGCTCTGTGGCCTTGGTGTCCAGAAAACTATCGGGCGCGTAATAGATCAAATCGGGAAAGAGAAAGTATAATCCAGTCCTGACCACAGGCTTGCCGGTCATTGCTTCCAGCGCCCACGCATAGATCCGCAGCTGCCAGCTGTATGCTGCCGCTGTCGGTGCCACTTCAGCCGCGGTGATCTGGTTGGTTTTCAGGTCCATGATCACAAGCCCCTGATCAGTGTGGACTACCTGGTCGGCAGTACCGGTAATGACAAACCGATCCAATGGTACCGCAAATTCCACTTCCCGGTCAACCCGGTACTGGCGGCTTTGGCGATAATACTCGCTCGAAAGGTACCTATCGATGATCTGCCGCAGTTCCCGCCTGTCGCTGCTCTTAACGTTGGCGCCCTCCATGAGGATCGCCCATTCCAGAAGCTCGTCCACGTCCTCCCACCTGCCGATATGTTCACAGACACGGTGCACAATATTGCCTCGCTCAAGGGGATCCAGGCCTGATGTGCGGCCGGTTCCCAGCCTTGAGACCAGCTCCGGTACCCGCAGAATATAGCGGTAATAATAACGCCGCGGACACAGGTTGTAAATCATCAGTGATGTGGCGGAAAAGCTGGCTTGGGCATACTGCTCGGATGCCGCAGGCACAGGCATGTCCCCTGGATCCGGCTCTACGGCCGCTGCAATCTCCACCACTTCAGGCTGAGGCACAGCAATTCCGCTCACCACCTGGAACAGCCGGGAATCAATCTGCTCCAGTTCAAACAAGATCCATTCCCACCACGAACGCAGGTTTTCCAAGGGCGGCTGCAGCTCAAAGTCCGAGGCCGCGCCGATTCCCGACAGCACCAGCCTCTCTTTGGCCCGCGTCACTGCCACGTACAGCAGGCGTTTCGCCTCTGCTACTGATTCCGCTTTCAAAGCTGCTTTAATCTGCTGATGTGTTGAAGTTTCCCGCAAAGCCAAGCCAAAGTCAGGATGGAAGCTGAGCCCTCCCCGCTCATTCTTGAGGAACGTCCCGCGCAGATCGGGCAGAATGACTACCGGAAACTCCAATCCCTTGGCGCCGTGGATGGTCATCAGCTTCACCACATTGCTCTGTTCACGCTCCAGGGACGCTTCCCCTTCTCGGCCTTGCTGCTCCATGAACTCTGCGATATAAGCCAGCTGTTCGGCAAAGGACACGTAACCCTTGGCCCAAAGCTGCCAGCTGGTCTCTTTGAGCTTTTCGATGTTGGCCAGGCGCTGCGCGCCGAGGGGCAAAGCAAGGGTGTGCCGACAAAAATCAGTCGCTGCCAGCAGTTTTTCCAGAAACCGGGGCGCCGGCAGCAGCGCCAAGTCCTGCTGGAGCTCGGGATAGAGGTGGTAAGCCTGTTCGAGCTTGTCCCGATCGGCGGTGCTGATCTGGTCATATTTTCCGGCGCGGTACCAATACAATCCGGTATCAGATATGTTAAAAAAGGGAGAGCGTAAGACCGCAGCCTCAGCGATCCCATTGGCCGAATCCTGCAGCCACTGGACGAACATGAGGACATCCTGAATCTCCTGCTTCTCGTAAAAACCGCGCCCCGACAAATTGACAAACGGGATGCGGCTGTTGTGCAGTTCCCGCTCGTAAATCCCCACGGGGCTCATGGAGCGGAACAGAAGTGTTATGTCCTTGTATGCGTAGCCTTCGTCCTCTACCAGCCGGCGGATGCAGGCAGCAATCTGGCGCGCTTCTTCCGCCCTCCCCTGGCTGAGGTTCTCGCCTTCGGCCGTAATCAGCAGGTCCACCACCGGCCGATCGGTATCCTCTCTCGTCGGCCGGGCAGGTGCAAAACCGACGGGTTCGCCGGCAAACAACCCGGAGAACAGTTGGTTGCCGAATTCGATAAGCCCAGGCCGGGAACGGAAATTCTCTTGCAACAACACCAGGCATCCGTCCTGCTCAATCTCCCTCTGCAGGTCGATAAATACCTCCACCTGGGCACCGCGGAAACGGTAGATGGACTGTTTGGGATCGCCGACGATAAACAGCCTGGTATCGGGATCCTGCGTCAGCAGCGCAATCAGCCGCTGCTGAACCGGATTGATGTCCTGGGCTTCATCCACCATCACATGCTTAAATCTATATGCTGGATCCACATCCCCACTGGAAAGCAGTTCCACAGCCAGCTGCTCCAAATCGTTGAAGTCGAGGATGCCGGCAGCCATTTTCCGGCTCTGATAGTCCGCATGCACCCGGGCCAGGAATTCACCCAACTCAACCAGGATTGGACTGGCTTCCAAATCGATCAGGCACTGCCGCAGGCTGGCGCAGAGCGCTTTCAGTTCCTGTACCTCTCCTTGGAGATCCTTGGGCCAATTACCTTTGAACAAGCCCTCCAGCTGCTCCAGCAAGTTTTGCTCTCCGGCAAACTGCCCGGATGTATCATTCGCATAGGTGCGGAACAAAGCCTCGGCTTCCGCCATAATCAATTTCTTGCTGTCTGAAAGTTTCACCTGGCAGGCATGGTTCAGCCACTCGCGCATACCCTCCCACAGTTTCCCGCGGAGGGAAGCGGCTGCCGCCTGCAGTTCCCTTGCTTGGTCCGGGACTGTGAAGCTTCTGATACCTTTGGTGATAATCCGTTCGTAGATATCCACCAAATCCTGGACCAGCCCTTGGGTTTGCCGATAAGTTTCCCGGATTGCCACCACTCCTGGGTCCTTCCTTGCCAAAGCCCAATCCACCTGCTCGCGCACAACTTGAGCCAAAAGCCCCCGGCTTTCCCATTCTTCCGCCGTGCGGAAGTGGGGATCGACACAGGCTTTGTGGGGATGATCGGCCACCAAGCGCTGGCAAAAGCTGTGGATCGTGGAGATCTGAGCCTGGGTGAGCTCATGGATCAGCCGCGGCAGGCCTGGGATCGCCGCCATGTGGCTTCGGATGCGCTCTTTCATCTCCATGGCCGCTTTGCGGGTGAACGTGATGGCCAGAATCTGGCTGATGCTCACCCCCTGCTGCAGCAGGTACAGGTAGCGCTCCACCAGTACTCTGGTTTTGCCCGAACCGGCGCCGGCCACCACAACCACATTCCGGTCGATGGTTTCAATTGCCCGTTTTTGATCAGGTGTAGGGGTCGCCAACGCAGTTACTCCTTTCGACAGACTGCCCTATAGGGGCAGTACCCGCATACTTCATCCTTAACAGGGACAGCCGGGAAGTATCCTTTAATTATCTGCTCCAGGCACGCCTTAAGCGACGCACAGAACCTATCCTGCAGCTGAGCCCACTCGGCCTCAGACAGGATACCGGTATTGCTCTTGCTGATCCGCAGCCTTTGCTGTACCGTTTCCAGCCACATTCCGGTACGCCTGCCGTCTTTGAGGTTGTAAAAAGCAATCCCGTGAACTTGTCCGGGCAGGAGTCTGGCGGCAGCCAACAGGTATACCTGAAGCTGCAGGTTGTACCCCTGCTCGATCTCTCTGACACTGGGGCTGCTGCCAGTTTTATAGTCATAGATCACATAGTTGCCGTCCTTGTCCACATCAATGCGATCTATAATGCCCCTAAGCCTGATCACCCCCGCTTGAACCGGTACGGTCAGGCCCTCGAAACGCTGTTCCAGATAGGTCGGGTAGTAACCGCTGGTTTCCACCAGTTCCCTGTCCTTTTCCACGAAGGCGAGGACCATAGACACTACCCGTTTGGTCAATCTTTCCCCTGCTGCTTCATACAGCTGCACCAAGATATCTTCAACCGGCACTGTCTGTTTGTGCTGCCAGTATAACCGCAGGGTTTCATGAATCAGTGCTCCCTCTGCTTGAGGGGTGGTATCGTCAACCAGCACATCCTCTGCTTCGAGGTTGTAGATTTCGCTGCACAGGAAGCGGAACGGGCAGCTGGCATAAAGATTCAGCCTGGATACGGAGAGCTGCCGGTCCAGAAGCCGCTCGGCAATGTCCACGGTGAAGGCTGGATCGTCAAAAATACCATCGCCAATGGTGATTGCCTTACCATACCCGGTATAGCGGCTGGAGGGTGTGAGCCTGGTGTACTGCACTGGAAAGAACTGGGAGGCGATATTCACCCGGTCTCCTTGATCCTGCTCCGCGTAGGACAGCTGCACATGCTCCGCAGACCGCAGCAGCTGACGGTACAGTTCATAGTCATTGTTAGGCAACAGCCGTCGGCTCAGCCAATCCCTTTTGGCCGGCCTCGGGAAATCCGCTTCGGTCATGCCGATCAAAAACAGTGTATGGTAACCCATGCCCACAGCGTTGGCCAGAGGGCTTACCGAAATCTTCTGCAGAAAACTGGATGGCTGCGGCAGGGCATAGCTCTCCAAAGCGTCTTTCAAGATTTGGGCAAACTGGACTGGAAGAATAGAACGCCTGCTGAGGGCCAAGTCGGCGAGGATGTTCTGCAAACCGTCCCAAGCTTTGGCTAGAATCGACCATTGGTGATGATCCACCGCTGGCCATTTGACCAAAGGGAGTTCGGTCAGAATCCGATGCAGCCTCTCTGTGTAATACCGCACTGGGTGCAAACCCGGTTTGGTCTGGAGCATCTCCAGGAGTGTGAAAACCCGCTGCCACCCCGGATAGTCGCCCAGGCAGCCGCGCCACTGTTCTGGGCTGCGCAGCGTCGGAGGTGCTGTACGCAGCGCTTTATGTTCTTCTTGGGACAGGGCAACCGGCAGGCCCCAGCCGGGAGTAGTCAGCTGCTCCAGATCGGTTTTTGCCCACACCGGCTGCATCAGGCGCACTAGTGTACCCACTGCCTTGCCCACAGGGGTATCGGCCAGTTTTGGCATTGGCGGCTGCCACGGCAGGCTGTATTGGGAAAAAACTGGTATAATCACCGGCAGGTAGCGCTCGAGATTGGGAGCGGCGACACCAATGGCCTGCGGCTCAACGCCTTTGCTCAGCAAATCCGCAATGCAGCCGGCCACGTGCTCTATCTCGTCCCGGGGCGAAGCGGCGGCCACCGCTGTCATCTCTGCATCTCTGGAGTTGAAAGCACAGTGCTCAACGTGCCGGCCTCGGCAGATAACATGTACCAAACGCTGCTCAAGAACGGTCAACTCACCGAGGTAATAGAGCCTGGCCTCCCGAATTTCCCTGTTAAGCCTCGACCGCGGCCAGAAACCTGCAGCCTTGGCAATCTGCTGCGCCTGATTCAGCACATGATAATCTTCCAGCTTCTGCAGGTATAGACTGTGAAGCAGGTTGAGTTCCCGCTGCTCCTCTTTGGAAAGTTGATCGAAGCTGGTTTGGCCCGATTCATACCGGAAGAAGAGCTGGTGCAGATCGGTGATGAATCCTGGGAATTCAGCCATCCTACCATAATACTCAAGCTCATTCCCGGCTTCGCCCACTGCTTCCCAAAGCGCGATTTGTTCCAAGAAGACACTGTCCCGGTATGGCAACCCCTCTTCTTTCAACAGCTCTGCAGTTAGCTCCTTGAGCGAGTAAGGAAGCAAGCTGCGCCGGGCATAGATCGCCGCCTGCCGCCACTTGTGCGCCAGCTGCTGATGAGGGACGAGGCATAAAGTCGACATGTGCTTCACTCCATTTCTCGCAGCAAAAACCGGTTCAAGACATGCGCGACACCATCCTGGCCGCCGGTGGGCGCAATATAATCCGCCTGCTGCTTTACCGCTGCAGGGGCATGGCCCATAGCCACCCCTAAACCTGCGGCCTGGATCAGCGCCAAGTCGTTGTAATCGTCGCCGATGGCCAGCACATCGGCAAAATCCAGCCCAAGCAAATCTAAAATGAAATCAATCCCCGTTGCCTTGGAGCAGCTGGGAGGCATAATATCGACACCGACATAACCTTCGGATTGGTATACGACCATACTGACAGCACCGCCGTAACGGTGCGGCCAGGTGTCGACCACTTGGCGCATCCGATCCGCTTCCGCCAAGACAGCGATTTTGATCGGATCCACCTCCAGGCTGATGCAGTCCGCGATCGCCAGCTGATCATCAATAAAAGTAAGGAACTCTGGTTGATGCCCGGCAAAGGCAGCCGCGAGCACCCCCAATTCCCCTTGATCTTCACCGCGATAGACCAGATGGGGAAGCTGGAGCCTGACGAGCTCGTCAATTAATGCATTTGCCACGGACAGAGATATTCCTTGTTGGCGGCAGAACCGTCCTGATTGGGGATCAACCACCACTGCCCCGTTGTGGGCGACGACGGGAACACTGATGTTGAGGGCCTTGGCCCACGGCAGTGTGCGGCAAGCCCGCCTGCCCGTGGCCAAAGTCACGTGGACTCCTCTGGCTTGCACCGCCGCGACAGCTTGTCCCACCGCCGGCGATAGTTCACCCTGTGACAGCAGAGTTCCGTCAAGGTCTAAGGCTACCAGCTTAATCTGCGTTTCCATCAGTCAACCTCCCTGGTTTATTTATTGTACAATATTGAGCTGGATTTTCCTAGTACCCAAGATTTAACCAAAAAGTAACCGGGACAGCGTTGCTATTACATGGGAAATATGTGATACTGTTCACATCCCCTGATAGGAGGTTGGGAAAATGATATACATGCTGGATACAGCCAATGTCAAGGAAATTGCCAGGCTGTTCGATCTGTATCCGATTGACGGCGTGACCACCAATCCTTCGATTATCGCTCAGGAACAAAAGCCTCTGCGGCGCTTGTTGGTGGACATCCGCAAAGTGATCGGCGAGGATGCGCTCCTTCATGTGCAGCCGATCAGCAGCAAAGCTGAGGATATTGTGGCTGAGGCTTTGGAATACCTGGATCTGTGCAAGGGGAACTACTATGCCAAAATACCAGTCACGCCTCAAGGGATCAAGGCTATCCAACTTTTGAAAAAACGGGGTGTGAAGGTGACTGCAACAGCGATCTTCACCCAGCAGCAGGCGCTGATCGCCGCCAAAGCCGGTGCGGATTTCGTAGCGCCTTATGTCAACCGCTTGGACAACATCTCCTCCGACGGTATCGGAGTTGTGGCGGATATAATGACTTTCATCAGGGCTTACGAGATGCCCACCAAGGTACTGGCAGCCAGTTTCAAGAATGTCGAGCAGGTGCACAGAGTCTGCCTTCTCGGCGCCCACGCCGTTACTATCACCCCTGATCTGTTTGAAACTCTTCTGTACCACCCCTTGACTGATCGAGCCGTATGGGACTTCTATCACGATGGTGTGCCATACTATGACGAGCTGGAGATTATCGAAACAAAAAGCAAATAGGCCCGGCATATAAGAAACCTCTCGGCGTTAACCGAGAGGTTTTTTGTAAGCCGCCATCAGCCGCCGCCCTTGCTGAACCGCTTCTGCCGCCGGGCCTGCAAAATCTGCTCCAGGGTTATCCCATACTGTTCCGCAATACTGCGGGCGTAACTCAAGCCATCGGGTTTGATCCGCTTGATCTTGAACGTCCGGTTGGTAGTGCCGGGCTCGACTTCGGCCACGAGATTATCGATCTTCGCTTTACTGGCGGAATGCTGGTTCAATGTCTCCACCTGCTGGGCCAGATCGTGAAGGTGCGTGGAAAAAATGCCCCGCACACCAATGGAACTCAACCCCAACAGCACTTCCCCGGCGATAAACCCAGCCTCCACGGCGCTGGTGCTGGACAAAGCCTCGTCCATGAGCACCATGCTGTATTCGGAAACACGGGCAACGATTTGCCGCAGGTTGTCGCACTCTTCCCCAAGGCGCCCTTTGCCGATGGAATCGCCAGAAGAAGGGAAATGCACGAAGATATTATCCACCGGGCTGAGTTTGGCGGAGCGGGCTGGAACGTAGAACCCGAGCTGGAAGAGGGCTTGGACGATGCCGACTGCATACGTGACCGCGGTTTTACCTCCCCGGTTGGCTCCTGTGAGGATATAGATCATACCTTCACTGTCAAAATCCAAGTCGTTGAAGACCATCTCATGCGTCGGGTTCTCGCCAAGGCTTACAGCGATATGGGGATTGTAGAAGTTCCGCAGGCTTAGCCTCTTGTCCTCCTTTGGGCAGATTTCAGGTTTGCACATGGGCATTCTGAGAGCCCACATTCTTCGAGTCAGTTCCACAGCGCCTAAAAGCAGCCGGATTTCTCCCCCGAGGTTCACCAGGTAGTCCGTGTTTTGGGCCAGGTAGCGGCGGATCAGCGGGCGCCAGCTGCGTACAGCGGAACTGAGAATAATATCAAGAGCATTGAGGATGGCAGAGTTGAAAACGGTGTCCCTGGTGCCTGCCGGACGCGAACCGTATGGGAGTAGAGGCGTCAAGCACCGAAAACCATCATCGGTGCGATCCAGCCGCAAGATCCGGTCCACAATATCTCCTGAGCGGAAGTACTCGGAGTTGACCGCCACCACTCCAGCCTCCACAGCGCGGAGCTGAGTGTCGAGGTTCACGCCGATGGTCACACTCTTGATGCTGCGTGTCTGTTCCAGCAGCCGGCGGGAGTTTTCCTTCAAGCTGCTGTATTCATCGCTTTTCTGGGTTTCATCAAGGATCTGAAATAAAGTCTTCAGCCCGCTGGAATTGATTTTAGCCTCAACCAGGGCTTGATGCAGCAAATCGACACAACTGGTATAAAGTTCAATATCGGCCATACTGTACAAGCACGCTATGACATCGGACGCTCTGGCCTTGTCCGCCCGCAGCTCGGCTATGGTCTCAATCTGGGGCAGCGCTTCAGTCAAAGCGTTCACCAACCTAGGGTTTTTGATCAAGTCTTCCACAACATCGAGCCGGTATTGAATCACCTCGGCGTCTGAAGTAAACAACCGGGCAAATTGCTCGTGCTGATCAATCCAAGGCATGGTCCCTTTGACTGGAATCCGGATCAAACGTTCCAGACCCAACTGCATGTAAAATGACCGGTCAACCGTGGAATCATCCTGCGGCTTGGTATATCCCGCCGGATAGAGTAAACTCACCGTGCTCACCCACAGCCACCTCCATTCCTGTTTAGAAATACCGAGTGAACAAATTATAGAAACCTAATCGCAGTGCGGTTCCAACAGCGAAAAAGACTGCCAGGCTCCCAAAGGCTATGATCCACAAAACGAGTGTGGAATAACGGTAAGCCCGCCACACATGTGAAAGCTCATACAGAAACCAAAAAGCGATTCCAAAAAGCGGTATGCCGAGATACACAAAAACGCTAAAGGAGAAGAAAGCAGCCACAAACAAAAATATGAGGACCCTGCCCAACCGCCGCAGAATCCACCGCCGGGGCGGGAGAATCAGTAAAGGCTGAGTAACAACCGTATTGTAAGGATTGAGGGGTATGCGCTCGTCAAAATTTCGCGGATTGTTCAAATAAAGAAGCATTCGGATCACGGCATCATCAACTCCGCTCCCTCAAAAAGCTGCCACGGAATGGTGAATTCCCGGATCCCAGCAGCATACGGCGCAATGTCATATAGTTGGTAGAAAACCACAAGCCCGGCTTCAGTGAGGTAAAAATCCTGCTCGTTCAGGTGACTCACCGGCAGCACATCAGGGAAATAAAACTGGGGATCGGCAGCGATTTGGTGGTTGACTTCTTCGAGGATGATCTGTACCGCATCCGGATGCTGCACCACATCCTTCAGCGTCAGCTGCCGCCTCGAATGCAGGTCGTAGTTAACGGCTTTCTGCACAGTCAGGCCGTGCGCTCCACCGGTATATCCATAAAAAAGCGTGACCAACGATAGAATCCCACCTTCGGCATGCTTGACTTCAAATTCGGTATGGCATACATACGGAAAGAAGTGGCCTGGTATCGAGGGTTCGTTTCTTGCCTCCAGTGCTGCGTCCTGTATTCTCCGGGCATAATCCAGGTGCTCCAACCGCCATGCCGTATTGAGATACTCCTCAAACAGCCAGTCATCCAAGCCTCGGATTTTGGGGACGGCCAAACTGACTGACACATAATCGTGTTCCAGGCGGATCAGCTCGGTGCCGACATCAAAAGCAGCAGCTCCACTCCCCAGCGCCAGGCACAGGCACACAAGCACAGTTGCCATTGAAATAGTCTTTGCAGCCAAAGTCTTTTCCCCCAATCAGTCACCGTTGTTACATTGGTATTCAAGATTTGCAAACTTTCTTCCTTCTGCACGGATCACTTTCGCAATAACCGACAGTTTTACCGGTTGTTCCTGCGAAGCTTTTTTCCAGCCGCAGAAATCACAATTAGATAAAGGGGGGAGAGCAAAATGATACTGGCAGCAAAAACCTGTGTGCTGACACTGCTGCTGTGCTCGATGGTGGGAGCGGCTGCCGGGGCGCAAACGGAGAGACGCTGGGCTGTGCTTTTCCCTGCGGAGATCCAAGCCCGGTCAGGCACCATCCTCCAGGACTTAGCCGAGGAGCTGGGTATGGAAGTCGAAAAACTGCAGGCAGCGGTACAGAACGTTTTGCAGAAAAGGGTGGAACAGCTGAAAGAGCGGATGAAGGCAGAGCGCCAGGAAGAGCGGAAGGAAACCGCAAAAGAACAGCCAGAACGCCGTCCTGATCGCCAGACCATCATTATCCAGCCCCAGCTCCCCAATCGTACCAGGCTTTTATTCCCACCCAGAGGCGTCCAAAGCCTTCGGCCCGGTTTGGGAATCCAATGGCGGTTCTACCCAGGTTACAGCCGTATGCCGTCTATGTACTTTAGAGTGTGGCCGGGAAGGCGCTAGGCGCCACCTGGCCCACTCTTTTCCTAAGCGCTTGACACCAGCCAGACCGTCTGGCATAATATAAGTACGAGAACTCCTAATTGCTTAATGCTCAGCGGGGGAACCATCATTTTGGGGTGAATCTTGCGCAGACAAGAAGGGCAACTTGGGTGTCCTAACCCGTCAGCTAACCTCGTAGGAGTGCACCAAGCGTATGTTGGCCGCATGACGGCCGGACATACGTTTTTTTGTTTCGGTTACACTAGTTAAAAGATCAAGTAGTTAGGAGGAAGAGTATGTTGTACCCGGTAAAACTGTCCAACAAGATTAGATTGGCGCTCGCAGTCATGTTTGGCCTGTTCGTGTTTGTCATGATCAGATTCGTATCATAATAACGCCCCTTCCAGCCGTGAAGGGGCATAATCATATTCTGAGCTCAACTCCAGCCTCCAGCAGCCGCTGGAGGATCTGCAGGACGTAGTTTTCCCTGCGGGTCCAAAGATCTTGCTTCCCCATACTCTCCAGCACAGCCCGGTTGGCGGCCAAAGCCTCTGGAATGCTGATCCATACTGGAGCAAACTGAAGATCACGCTCATATTGATCAAGGTTCTGCCCGCAGGCCTGATCCGAAACTTCGCACAAGTAATAATACGAGGTCATTTCGAACATCAGGGCTGGGTCATACCGATCCGGCCGCCTTTCCAGTATCCGGCCGATCAGATTCCCCACGCGCAGGCACCTGTAGCCGGTTTCCTCCGCAATTTCCCTGGCCAATGCCTGACAGTGGCCCTCCGCCTCCTCGACACCACCGCCGGGAAGCTTGTAATCACCGCACCTTGACTGGACCATAAGGATGAGCGGGCCGCGCAGCACGATCCCTCTCACAGCTTCCCGTGTGACAACAGCCGGGTTGGTCCGCTCCCTTAACCCCAAGACATCGTCAAAATACATCAGCAATCACCTGCCACCTGCATTTTCTCCAGTTTATAGCGGCGGCTGCCTGCCGCGCTTGTCTGCAGGAACAGAACGGCCCTTCCAGAACCGGAAAACATTGCGCCCAGCTGCATCAGGTGCGTGACAAACACCCACTTGATGTTAACCTCGGAAATGACATCGAGGATGTCGAAAATGGCTGCTGCTGCTTCATCAAAGGCAGTTGTCTGAAAAGTCTCGTTGAACAGCACCAAGGAGCAGGGCTCCAACTGGGCGATAATCTCGGCAACCTCTTTTACTTCTCCTTCAAATCTGCCAGCCGTGTCTGCCCCATTGATCGTGTCTTCTCCAGAAAACTGAGTGAGAATCCGGCGGCGCACACTGATCACCGCCGCGCGGGCTGGAACGGGCAAGCCAGCCTGTGCCAGGATCTGTCCGATGCCGACCGAGCGGAGAAAGGTCGTTTTGCCAGTGCCGTTGGCTCCCTGGACGAGCATACCGCAGGTGGAAGCTTCCAGCTGAACATCATTGGGGACTATGTTCCGCAGCGGATATTTCCGGTCAGCATCCTGGACTAGGAGCAGCAGATCATACAGTTCTTCGCACGCGAAAACATCATCTGCTGACGGCTTGACTGTCGGAAAGCAATAAGGCACTTTTTCCTTCTCATAAACCTGTTTAAGCTTCAGGGCAAACCGGTAAAACCACAGTTCATCTGCAAGATTGGCAAAAGGAGCATAGATGCTTTGCGTTACATGCACCAGAAGCGAGTTGGTCTCTTTCAGCGCTTCGTTGACCAGCGAGACCAGTTCGCGCTGGGAGACGCCGTCCAGAGCAATTCCTGCCTCTGGTGCCTTCTCCACCGGCTTGGCGGAGCGGCCGAACAGAGCACCCAGCAGCGGCTGCGGCCGCTGCACCTGCTCCGGTTTACCTGACTTGACCCCAGCCAGATGGGCTTCTCCCGCATGCAGTGAATCCTGGATGTCTACGCAGATTTCACAGCCCTTACCGATCATAGGCGCGACCTCGGCCAGATCGGCCGTGATCTGGCGCAGGCGCTGGTAATCTGGATCCGCAAGCCTTTCCCGGCAGATTTCTTGAAGCTCGATCAGGCCCTGTGACTGCAGCCTGTATTTGCTTAAGGCTGCCAGGAGCACCTCAGGAAAGGCCGCGATTTTGCCGCAGTACAAGGCATTCACTTCCAAAGCGGAGATTGTGTCCCGCACGAAGTCAAGGCTCTGGCTGATTGCCTGCATGGCACTGGTTTTCGACCGCTGCCGGGCGGCGGCTTCATCCCACTCCTTCTTCAACAGCTCATAATCCCGGCACAGTTGGGTCAGCTCCGGCAATAGCTCTGGATACTTGAAGAAGTCCCGGCAGATTTCCTGTCGGTAAATCACGTTGGCAGGGTCCTGCAGGGGCTGCTGCAAAACAGAAAGGACATATGCGGAAAAATCACCCGTAAGGCAGGTCATGGCCGTGATTTGGTCCAGAGCCAAATCTTTCAGGCACTCCACCTCGGGGCCCGAATCGGGTATCCGCCGCAGAAGGCTGAGCATTATTTCACCTCCAGCAAACGCTTGGCCAGCTGGGAGCGGGTCAATCCATATTTCTCCAAGATTGTCCGGGCATGGGACTGCGCTGCCGCCCGCTGCTGCCGGATTTTATATGTACGGGTGCGAGCCGGGTCGTCCAGAACCTCTGCTGTCAACAAGCCGATTCTCGTCTTCCCTGCATCCGACTGCACCTGCTCGGCCAGCTTGTGGTGGTGGGTGACAAAAACTCCGTAAGCGCCAGCTGCGCACAGCTCTGTCACAAGACCGCGGCACAGTTCCAGTGACAGTTCCTCACCAGTGCTGGAAAAGGTCTCATTGAGCAAAACCAATGTATGCTCGTCGGTGTTGGCCAGGATATCTCCGATCTTCCGCTGCTCATCGTCCAATCTGCCGGAAGTGATCGTGCTCTCATCGGCCGGGAACTGGGCAAAGATCTGACGGAACGGATAAAGCTGCCCATCTGCGGCTGGAACCCAGCCGCCGGTGCTGAAGAGAATGTGGCACACAGCGACAGCCCGCAGATAAGCAGTTTTGCCCCCGCTGTTGGCCCCTGTAAGCAGGAAAAACCCGTGATCGGCATCAAGCTCAATATCATTGGGTACAATGCTTGAGGTTGATTTTAAGAGCAGCGTTATATCATAAGCGTCCCGGACAATCGTCCGTTTGGCAGTGGATATCTTCGGCATGCACAGAGGAATCCCGCTGTCAGCCAAAGCTGTGTAAAAAGCTTTGAGGTCGAGGTAAAAAGCAAGCTGATTACGGTAGGCAAAGAAACTGCTGTCCATAAATCCCTGGTACTGCTCATGAAAAGCTTCCAGAGACTGGAACAGCTCTGGGTACAGCTGGGACAAGCCAGTGATGAAATTGAGGCTGAGTTCCCTGTGCCCGGATGATCGGCGCAGCCTCCGGCCTGAGCTGTACTTCTCTGCGATTGCCAGAAGTTGGTCGGCCAAATGCGGCTGCTGCTCACGGGATAAGGTGGCTGATACGGGAACGCCGTCAGGTGTTTGGATATCCACATGCACTGAGCCGATCGATCTCAGGGCTTGTCTCAACTTTTCCCCATCTGCCTTGAACCGGAGATACTCCAGTGAAGCCTTGACTGCGGCAAAACTGGAGCTGAAATCCCGGAGCAAGCCTGCGGTAACGGTTTCCGGCAGCCCGCTGCAGGCAGTTTCGACGAAAGCAAAGTACTGTTCCGCAAGGGATAAAAAAGCAGTGGCTTTATAAAATGGGTGCCTTTGATAATGATAGGTGTTGTACCGATTCTCGAGATCCTGCAGCATCAGCTTCAGGGCAGACAAATACTCCAGGACTTCCGGCTTCTCCAGATCAAGAAACACTTCCTGGCGCAGTTTGATTCCCGCTGCCGCAAGAGGCTGCCGCATCACAGCCAGGATGTTGCCTGCGGCTTTTTCGCCCAGGTATTTGGCAAGCACATCCCCCAGCCCAATGTCGCTGAAGACATTGTCGGGGATTCTGCCTGCCGCGTGTTCACGGGCCAACAAGTCGAAGTAAGCCATATGAAACAGCACTCCCTTTGCGGCTGTCAAGCCTGAACATAACGGCCGATCACCGGAGCGCTCAGCACCCCCATCGCCCGCAGCAGATAGGAATCAGTCCACTGGCTGCCTGTGGTCCGGTAAGAGTCGGGGCCGTACCACTGGTACTCGTCATTCGCGTTGTGCAGAGTGCCGAAAGCATTGTAGCGGTTGCCGTAGGCAGTAATCTCCAGCTCATGGGTGCCTTTGCCCAAGGTGCCGAGGTCAAGCCTGTGGGGAGCGTACGCAATCAACCCTTTGCGCTCACCGTTCAGGTGCACGGCCAGTACCGGCGCGGAAAAATGGGGGACCTCCAAGACTGCGCCCTCAATCGGTGCGTCAAGTTCAAACTGGCAGTGGTAAATCACATTCCCAGCGTAAAACGGCAGCCCCTGGGGCACCCAATCCCCGAAGGCAAGCATTTGCGGTGGGCGCTCCAAAACAACATGGGCTCCTTTCACCCGCACGCCGAAGCTGCCCAAGAGATAACACCATTCCACATTGGTGCGGCGCCCGAAAGGAATATCGATCAAGATCTCGTTTTCCCCGGATTGCAGATCGGGAATGGTAACTGTCTTGATCGCTTTGTCGACGAAGTATCCATCCACAATTGCCTCAACCCTCCGGCCGTTGACATAGATTCGAGCCCTTTCCGGCTCTTCCATTGCCAGCTTGGCATTGGTCACTGGGATCTCGGACTTGATAGGAAAGCGCAGCCGCAGTAGGTGATCCCGGATATCATCTTGTGGATCAGCCCATGGCTGCTGAGCTCGGTACATCCGCGGCGGATAGCCCAACACTTTCCGGAACTGGTTGTCGATCCGCAAAAGTTCTTCAACCGGCTGGAAATCCCCCTGATCAAATGCGTATTCTGCACGGTCCAATAACAGCACATTTGGCTCGGAAAGTGTAAAAGCCACAGGATCAGTAAGTTTAACCAGAGGCTCAAACCGGCGCTCGGCTGCAGCCGGCTCACATGCGGGCCGCCCCGGCCTTAAGAACAGGAGCAGGCTGTCTTCGGCAAACATATCTCTGACAATTAGAGTACAGCCGTTCTCTAGTGCTGCAGGGCATGGTTGAACAGCACCGGTCATTGTATCCCAGATTTCGGGGCTCCATTCCCCTTTGATTTTGACCACATACCGCTCGGGCTCATCGACTCGGTTGCGCTTGCGGTTGACGTGGCATAAAAACAGCCATTTACCGCCGTTGTCTTCCCGAAGCTGGTGCACGAGGTTGACGGCAAGCTTGCCGCTCTTCCCCCTGACCTCCACCACCCGCTCAGGCTCCAGCGCTTGCAGCACCGCATGTCTGCTGAAAGGGATCACTTCGCATGCTTCAGCCAGAGTCTGCACTCGATCCGACGCCACAGCGTCCACATGGGTGGGGACACTGCCGACAAAGATTACCCGGCCGCCAGCTTGGCGGAACGCCTCGAGCCTGGCCAGGGTTGTCGACCTCAAGGTTTTGCAGTCGGGGACAATCACTGTGGTGTACTCCATTTCACCCACCTTCAGGGGATACGACCCTGACGGGCACAGATCTGGCAGCAGTGCTTCAGAGATGAAATCAAAATCCAGCAGCCCGTACAAAAGCCATGCAATTAAGTCCCGGAAGTTTTCATCGTACTGCTCCCGCAGCTCACCAGTCTGATCATTCGGCCCCCAGGCCAGCCACAATGATTCGACCGGATGAATCACACCGATCTTTATATCAACCTTGCCTCTGGTCAAGGCTGTGTTCAACCTGGCAAAATGATCTTCAACATACGGGTACTCCCGATACCACGGTGACTGATAATGTATCGAAGCCGGCCAGTCCCGCTTGCCTTCACCGGCCATGGACAGCCACGCCAGGTGCGGCACCCGCACCGTGACACCCAACGCGGCCTGCCAGTCCCCCTGCAGCTTGTGCCCCTTGAAGTCTTGATACCAGTGGGTCACACCGTAAAGCTCGCTCAGCACACCTTCCCTGCCGAACTGGTGGGCAACGCTGGCCGCCTGTTTGGCGGTGGAAAACTCTTTGGCGTCGCAAAGAATGTCGATCCCAGGCAGCTGAAAACCACGGAGGATGCGCATGGCCTCACCCAGAGCCAAAGATTGGGAGTAAAGGGTTGCTTCGGACATCAAGTGGCCGGTAAGGGCAATTCCGTGGCTGGCACACCACTCGCCAATGGTGTCTGAGAATGCGGCAGCAAACCGTTCGGTGACGTGGTCATGGTAACGGTACCGGGCTTGAGAGACTTGTCCGTCAGGCAGATCCCAGAACAGCTCCGGCACAACATCCAGGAGATCAGCACCGTAGACAGCCCGGAAAGTATCGGGCAGGTCATCGGTGAACGCCATGGTCGCGTCTTTTGTGCTTGCAGCATAGGGAAGGCAGGATTTGCCCCGGATCTGTGGCTCATCAGTGAAAATCGCCGGAATTGATCTGCCGAACTCTGAACCTACAACTTCGTAATAGCGCTCGTAAGTCACCCGGATGAACTCTTCCACAGCTTTTTTATTGAGCACATCCACATAGGTTTGGCCGTTGAACCAGGGCTCTTCTTTGGCAAGGCGGCAGTAAGCATGCCAGATCACACCCTCGCTGGGGTTGGCATTCCGCTGCACCCTGTGGTACGACTGGAGGTATCCATCCCTGAGCAAGACCTCATAGGAGGCCAGGTAATAGCCTTTTGGTTTGTGGCCTTGGGCAATCAAGGCGTCAAATTCGGCTTTGCTGGAGGCAAAGCCATCATAGTCGCTGCGGGAAAGCAAAAGCTGCCGGGCTCGGAAGCGCAGGTCCTTTGTAACTATGCCCCCTGCCGCACCCGAAGGATAGCGGTCTTCATCGTAGAGCCAGCACAGCATCTCTTCCTGAATCGCTTTTTCGCTGCAGAGCTTGACGCAGTGCATGAACTCATCACTGAGATAGGCTGTCTCCAACCCAGTCCGGGCATGGATGTGAAACCCGCCAAAACCCATCTTTTTGAAGATATCAATCTGCTCCAGCAGCATCTGCGGATCCAGTCTGGTGTTCCATGCCCAAAAAGGTGTTCCCCGATACTCACTGGTTGGTTTGCGAAAGAGTGCCGGATCCAGCTGCTTTGCCTTATTCCTGTGGTATAACATTGATGTCCTCCTTGCCTGTCAGTACTCAGCCCTTTCACTTGTATATTCTGTGAATGCTGGTATCTTCCTCCCCGAAAGAAGATGAGCATCATGCTAAACATTTAGCTTGTCTAATACCGCAACCGGATCCGGTGCTTCCTAATTAATCCATGCCACAAGTGTATTCTCCGAAAATTTTTAGCAGGATTTTCATATTAAATGGGGAATGTTAATTAAAGTGAGAGTTGCTTCCAGGCAAATCTCTTCGATTCTGTATCCGCTTATCGCCTAGTCATGGATTATTTGGGCAGGGGGGGATGGCAGGAAAAAGGGATAAGCTGTTTACAAGAAACCAATTGTTTTGTTTAGCTTAATGTTTAGCTGTTTAAGCAAACTGAAATCTTACTCATGGAGGGAAAGTAAATGAAACAAATCAGCAGAGTGGTAATACTGGCGTTTGCCCTGTGCCTGGCCTTCAGCGTTCTTGCCTCGGCACAAGAAATCAGGATCAATTTCCAGGATAAGGATACTCCGGTGCCCGAAGGCTGGTTTGCAGATTACCATGAACCATTTGGCCCCAAGGACAACGGTTTGGTCTACGGTTGGGAACAAGCTGAAACCATGGGCCGCAATCGGGACAGTGTAGATCCGCCGCAGGCAAATACTTGGGACGTTCTCCGCGCGACCATGACCCATATGCGCAACGGCAAGGTTTGGGAAATCGAGCTTGAAAACGGTCTGTATGATGTGGAAATCTGTATTGGTGACGCCTGGGCCTCGAATTACTCCCTGAAAGTTGAAAACGTCATTTTCTGGCACAATGTCAAGCTGCGCAACCGCGAATGGATGATCAAGTCCATGACTGTGGAGGTCACCGACGGCAAGCTAACCCTCAATCCTCTGGATGCCGCCAAATGGGAAACAAGGCTTTGCTGGATCGTGATTAAGCCGAACGCTGGCGAGCCGATGCCCGAGTAATGAGATAGAAAAATCCGTTAGTGCTGTGAAGGCACTAACGGATTTTTTTGTTCCGATCAACTGCGGTAGGTGATTTTCAGCACATTGGCGTGTTCCGAAGGCAGACGGCCTTTGAGTACAATTTCCAGTTGTTGTGGATCCTGCCGCCAATCCAAGTTCTGCGCCCCTCCAATTATATCGATCGAGGCGATTTCTTTTGTTCCCAAGCCCTCACCCTGCCGCAGGCTAGCAACCCTAATCAGTTCCCGCTCCGGTTTCCCCATGATGATCACATACAGCACATTGCCCTTGGTGGTGAAGCGCAGGTCGCTGGCGGTAAAGTCCACCTCCCCCTGATCGCTGAACACGCCTTTGCGGGTCTGCTCTTCGATTTGGGCAACATCAAAGTTCTGATCAGCGACGCTTGCCCCTTCACCGTGAACAACGAACGGCCTGGTGCCGTAAATCGCCTCGCCAAACGCTGCCAGCCAACTGCCGACTTCCTTAAGTTCAGCCACTGCCTCCTCGGCGAACGTCCCGTCCGCTTTAGGCCCGACATTGAGCAGCAGGTTGCCGTTCTTGCTCACCACGTCGCACAGCTGGTGGATAATCTTGGCAGCTGGTTTGTACAGGGCACCCTGGATATAACACCAGGTGCGTTTCGCCTCCAAACGGTCATCTGTCTGCCAGGGGAAGCTCTGGACTGTGGAGAACCGGCCGCACTCGATATCCGGAACACCAACGCCCTCGGGAAAGTCTTCCTGCTTATAGGTGATAATCCGCTCGCTGCGGCCGCCGCTGCGGTAGTAGTGGTCCACCAACTGATACTTGTACCGTTCAGCGATGATATTGGCCCGGCTGTCGAAGTAGATCAAATCCGGGTCATAAGCGTCGATGACCTCGATCACCTTCTGCATCCATATCTGGTTGAACTCATCATCGGGCAGCCGCCAGGGGATGTAACGGTTAGTTTCCAAAGGCAGCGCTTTGCCGTAAAACTTCTCATTGGCCGGATCATATACATCGGCGTTGGGATCGGTGGACATGAACCAACCCCAAAGCCACTGGTGGTGGAACGTGGCGATGAACCGCAGGCCTTTGGCTCTGATAGCCTTTTCCAGCTCACCAACAACATCCCGCTTCGGGCCGTAGTTGACTGCGTTCACCGGATTGATCTTGCTGTCCCACAAGGAAAAGTTGTCGGCATGTTCAGTGACAATGCCGCCGTATTTAGCTCCCGCGATCCTCATCAGCTCCGCCCAAGACTCCGGGTCAAACCGGTCGCCGGTGAACAGGGGAAGGAAATCCTTGTAGCCGAACTCGCTCAGTTTGCCATATTTCTCCACATGATATTTGTTCTGGGACAGCCCCTTGTTGTACATATTCCGGGAATACCATTCATTTTCATAAGCCGGCACCGTATAGGGGCCCCAGTGGAAGAACATCCCAAATTTGGCATCACGGAACCAATCTGGGGCCGGCCTCTGTAGAGGCCCCCAATCCATAGTCATCGGCTTGATCTCTGCATGATTCATGCCGGTTCCCTCCCGCTAGATGTATGAAGGCCCATGATCACAGATCAAGGTCTTCTCTTTCAGTTCCGCGGGAGTTTGAATCCTGCGGTTGGTGTACAGCGGATAATAGGTCCCCGGGGGATCGATGTGGATCACATCATCGCCTCGCCATTTGACCTCATATTCCAGGCCCGAGGCGACTTCCACGGTCTTCCGCTCATGCAGCGGGAAAGTGATGGTGATTTTGGCGCCTTGGGCCGCTGCCCCAAGTTTCATGAACACTTTCTTCACCCACGGCAGCTGCCTGCCAGTTGTGGTGACGGTTTCGCCATTCTTCTCCACCGAAACCCGCACTGCTCCGAACGGCACCCATTCAGGAATCCGAATCAAGAGCTCAGGCAGGTCTTGTTTGACTTCGAGCTCAATCCGCCCTTCATGGGGCATGTAGCTTTTCAACGTCAGCCAGCGGCTGGTATGGTTCAGCAGCAGATTGATCCGGATCCGTCCGGCATCCTCGGTGACAATGCTGCTCCAGGCTACATAAAGTCCTCTTGTCCCGGCTCCCAGACAGCAGGTCTGCACATCCATAATGTGCCCTCTGCCCCATTCACCATCGTAGACGAAATCGTTGGGCGCTGCGTATCCAGAGAAGGCGCCCCGCAGCCTTTGGGCCACCTTGTAGTATGTCCTATGTTTGGGGATGTCCAGCTGCTTGTGGTCCAGTTCCTCGATCCAGTCGATTTCCATCAATTGGGATTCTGTCAAGTGGTTGCGCAGGAAGCGTTCGACACAGCCCCAGTACTCGGGATAACCTGACTGAGCCAGGATGATGCCGGTGTGAATCGCGTCAACCAATGTGCAGGTCTCGTGCTCAAAACGCTGGTCATGCATGTCTCCCGGTGTCCAGCCAAAGGCGGTGCACTGGGTCAGGGCCCAATCATAGCATTTCTTGACAAAAGCGAGGATGGAAGCATCCCGTGTGTGATAGCCGAAATTCGCCAAAGAAGCCAACGTCCCCATGCGGGTATGGAAGTGGCCGTTGCGGTAGCCTAAGGCGCCGTTGAAGCTGCCGTCAGCGTTGAATACACCGCTGCGGTGAATGATGTTGGCGGCGAAATTTTCCGCCAGCTCATAAGCATCCTTGCTGCCGGTGATTTGGTAATAACGGTACAATGGCCCAATCTGCCGGCCCCACATCGCCGCCGGGTCCGGGGCGAGGCGGGTGTGGACAGCGTCGAACGAAGGCCAGCCTTTTTCTGTCCATTCACTGGCCGGATAATACCACGAATCCCTTTCTTTGCGGGCAATGCGTTTTAGGGCGGCACACAGCTTGTCCGCAGCCTGCTTGGCCCTTTCATCGCCAGTGGCAATATACCAAGTGGTCAAACCTAACAGCACAGACCTTTGGTCAATCATGCTGGCGCTTTCCTTGAATTCAGCCATGTGTTCTGTAATGATGTCATCGGTAAAGGTGTTGCGCCGGTAGTTGAGCCCATCCGGGCGGAAAAAGCTGAGCAGGTTGCGCCGGTAATGCTGCTCGACATCAGTGCCGTAATCGCTGCCCGTCATAGCCCGGGCGAGGATGATGGCATCGATCAGCCGGCCGTGGCTAGAGCCGAAATCCCAGTTGCCGTGGGTCATGTAGGCAGGCTTGGCTTTGAAATTGCCGTTGAAAAACGGGATGTACTCATAGTCCTCATCAGCGACGCCGATCAAAGCATTGAGGGCAGCTTCCGCCCTTTCTTCCAAAATCAGGGTGTCCGGTACTTGATGCTGTTCCAATTTTGTCATGCTGTCCACTCCTTTTTAAGATGATTGCCGTTTCTCGAGGATGAGCACATCGCGGCCGGCGAGGCTCACCAGTCCCCGTTTTTCCTTGAGGGTAATCAGGTCTGTATACGCTGTTTCGCCCAAATTAATCTCCACGGTGGTTTCGTTGTGGTTGATCACGAAGGTGAACTGCTGGTCCCCTTTCACCCTTTGGGTGACCTCCACGCCCGCTGGTACAGCCAAAGGTGCTTTGATTCCCTTTAAATCGCACAAGTACTTGACAAACCCATCGACGAAACCCTGCTCCGGATCGGAAGCGATGTAATATGCCGTCCCTCTGCCGAACTGATTCCGGGTAAGGCAGGGCCGTCCTGCATAGAAATCATCCGCATACACTGCAAGTGCTTCCGCTCCCCGCAGGTGGAGCAGGTCACAAACCATTCCGCACATGTATGTACCGTTCAACTCACCCAGCGGCTCCTGCAGGACCATGCCGTTTTTCATCTCTGGCAGCAGCCCGTCGATCTCCTCCACCCAGATGCCCAAGACATCCTTGAGTTCGCCCGGGTATCCACCCAGGATGATGTGATCGTTTTCGTCCACAATGCCGCTGAAGAAGGTTGTGACAAACGTCCCTCCTTCGCGGACGTAGTTTTCTATATTTGCGGCAGCACCCGGCTTGGTCATGTAGAGCAGCGGTGCGAGCACCAGGTCATATTTACTCAGATCAGCAGTCGGCCGGACAATATCGGTCGGTATGTTCAGCTTCCACAGGGCATGGTAGTATTTTTCCACCTGATCCAGATACTGCAGGTCGCGGTTGGGCCCGCTGCACAGCTCCACAGCCCACCAGTTGTCCCAATCAAAGATAATGGCCACCCTGGCGTTAATCCGCGAGTCGAGGAACTTGGCACCAATGTTCTTTAGCTCAGCACCCAGCTGGGCGCATTCCTGGAAAACGCGGGTGTGTTCGTGGCCGGCGGTGGAAACGACCGCTCCATGCAGCTTCTCCACCCCGGCTTTGGACTGGCGCAGCTGGAAGAACATCACCGTGTCCGCCCCATGTGCCAGGGCTTGGTAACTCAAGAGACGCATCACACCGGGGCGCTTGAGCAGATTGTACGGCTGCCAGTTCTGGCTGCTGGGGGTCTGTTCGGCAAGAATATACGGCTGTCCGTTTTTCAGCCCCCGCATCAGGTCATGCTTGAGGGCAACCAGGCTCATCCGGTGCTGCGGCTGGGGATAGTTGTCCCATGACACAATATCCTCATACTCGGCAAATCTGAACTGATCAAGCTTTTTGATGAACCCGGAAATGTTAGTGCTCACCATTAAGTGCGGGGTGACTTCCTTGATGGCCTTGTATTCGTTGAGGAAACAATCAATGGTGGAATCGGTCATGAACCTTAAGTAATCCAAAGCCACCGGCTGATACCACTTGTTGTCGTCATTTAACTCTGACGGGACCATAATCTCGTCCCAATCGTAAATGGTGTGGCCCCAGAAACTCAAGTTCCACCGGCGGTTTACTTCCTCGATGGTTCCATAGCGCCGCTGCACCCATTTGCGGAATTCTTGGGCGCAGGTGTCGCAGTAGCAGTAGGTTCCGTATTCGTTTGCGACCCGCCAGTACAGCAAGGCTGGATGGTCCTTGTACCGTTCAGCCAGCTTGCGGGCGAGGCGCGCCGCAAACTCCCGATATACTTTGCTGTTGGGGCAGAAATTCACCCGTTTGCCGTGGGTGCGCTTACGCCCGTCAACATCCACAGGTAAAACATCCGGGTACTTGACTGACATCCATGCCGGCTGGGCGGCGGTGGAGGTGGCGATGCAGGCATATAGCCCGTTTTCCGCCAAAAGATCAAGAACCCGATCAAGCCACTCAAAATCATAGCGGTCTTCGGCAGGCTGCAGCTTGGCCCAGCTGAAAACTGGCACGACCACTACGTTGATCCCTGCCAGCTTGAACAAGCGCATGTCCTCCTGCCAGATCTCTTCCGGCCATTGATCGGGGTTATAGTCACCTCCGTAAAGAACAGCTGGTAGTTTTGGGTTAATCATCTCCTGTATCGCCTCCTAGCTCTACTTCCACTGTGTGCATTTCTGCATCGTCAGGTGGGCATAAACATAGGGTTTCATTCGGTAAATCCATCGGATTTCCTCTTGCTGTACCGCTGTCGTTAACCGGCGGTGGACACCTATAGGGATATGCTGCGGCCGTTGGTGTCAACCACAGCAGATTCGGTAGCTTGAGCTTTTTGGAAATACTCCCTTTGCTGCGGCGTGGGCCTCAGCCATTGGGGCAGCCAAGACAAAACCCACTGTTTTTGCGTTTCGGGAAGCCCATTGATGAAGTCTTCGATGACACATTTGACGCGGATTCGGTTGACCAAGGCAATGATCAGCAGCCACAACAGATAAAGGTTGAACTCTGGGCAGCCGTGCACCAGCGCCAGCACCGGGAGCGTGATCTGGAGCGGACACATGAACGCCAGCATCACCGTGGCCACCGGCCGGATGATGTATACTATCAGGCAGAGACAGAACCAGATTCCCAAGAGCCCTTTGGGAATAAACCCTGCCCGGACAAGGGCGAGACTAGTCCCGATGGTCAATACGGTATCCACATAGATGTCCCGTTTGCCGATCCACGATGAAGGCGTATTGGACAGGCGGGCGAATTTCCCATCCACGGCGTCAGTGCTCCACAGCAGCAGATTGATCTTCACCAGCCTTCCCAGTGCATCAGCAGAGTGTTCCCAAGCAAGAAACGGCAGCAGCAACCCGCCAAGCAGGCGCACGCAAGTCATCACATCCGCAAGCATCCTGGCCCAGCGCAAGGGTTTGGCATCGTTCACTTCTGTTCACCTACCCAGTATCACAGGAATGCGAACCGCCATGATCCGTGCTTCTCTATTTCAGTATATCATATTCAGGCTTGTTCGGGAACTGTACTAAGCTGTATACCACTGTGCCTGAGCCTCGTACATCTGAGCATAGAGTCCGTTCTTGTTCATCAGCTCTTCGTGTGTCCCTTCTTCCACGATTCTCCCCTCGTGGAAGACCAAGATCCGATCGGCAAGCTTTGTAGCTCCTAAGCGGTGGGAGATCATGATCGCTGTCCGATCGCCGGTCAACTCCCTGAACTCACGGTAAAACCGGGCTTCTGAAATTGGATCTAAAGCTGCAGTCTGTTCATCCAGGATCATCACTTTGGCCTCCTGGCGGGTGATACACCTGGCAAAGGCCAGCTTCTGCCACTGCCCGCCGGACAAGTCAGTGCGGCCTTGTTCCAGGCTTCCCAAGAAGGTGTTATACTTCTTATCCATCTCCTGGATAAAGCCATCAGCATCAGCCCGTTTGGCGGCGGTGATAATCTCTTCTTGCGTCAATTCCCGGTATGTGTTGCCGATACGGATGTTGTCGGTGACTGTGAGCTGATAGCGGCCAAAGTCCTGAAACACAAAAGACGTTGCCCGGCGCATCATCCCCAGCACTTCTGAAAGCTCTTTCCCAGCAAAGGTGATCCTTCCCTGCTGCGGCCGGTACAAGCCGCAAAGCAGCACCACAAAAGTGCTCTTGCCCGAGCCGTTTTCGCCGACAATGGCCACCTTCTCGCCCTGCTTAATCGTCACATTTATGTCCTGCAGCACATATCGATCGGTGTTGGGGTAATGGAACCAGACGTTTTCGAAGGTGATGTCCGCATTCTCTGGCAGGGGATCGTCCTCACCGGCAAGCTGTTCACTGTCATACTGCAGCAGATCGAAATAATCCTTGAGGTACTTGCCTGTCGCTGCCACCCCGGATATACCGGAGAACAGGGATATAATCTCCCCCTGCAGGGACATTGCCACACCATAGACCAGCATGAAAGATCCAATACCGGTATCTGACCCTGGATCGAAAATCCGGAGACAGACCAGCCACAGGGCAACCCCAATGCTGGCATAGTTGAAGATATTGGACAAAACGCTGAAGAAGTAGTATTTGCGGATATACTTGTAGCGGTGATTGCGCAGCCGCAAAGACAAGTCTGCCCACTTTTCCATCAGATAGTCCGAATACTGGCCGACCCGCATCTCCCGGATGCTGTCCCGGCGGGTGAACAAGCGGAAGACATGCCACTGCTGCCTGAGTTCGGGAGACTCCCACTGAGCGCGGTAGTATTCCTCATCATTCTGCAGATGAACAAAGATGCAGGCGGGGATGCCGCCGGCAATAATGATCAAGGCTATGCGCCAATCTTCAGAGAACCCCAGCGCGCCTACGGATGAACCCGCGAGCAGGCTGCCGACAAAGCCCAGGGAGCTGTAGACTACTTGGGCGATCCTGTTGGGTAGTTCCCTGGAAACCCATTCCAGTTTGTTGAAAACCTCTGGAGTGTCCATGTATTCGTACCGGATCGAACCGATTTTGCCTAAAAGCCGGTTCATCATGTAGTTATTGATTCTAATGCTAACCAGGCGGCTGGCATGCCCTTCAATAATCCCGATCAGCCACTGGGCCAGCATTAAACCGCTCCACAAAGCAAGAGTGACAGTAATGTCCCTTATGACTGTCGAAGCAGGAGCAGTGACCAACTGCTCGGCATGGTTGAAAAACTGCTTTTGCAGGAGAATCATTCCTGCGGGTATGAGATAGCCCACTAGCCCCACAGCCAAAAGCAAAATATCCTTTGGCCTGCAGGCTTCGAAGAGCAGCTTCCCAGTTGTGATAAGTGTCCCGATGATCCCCACACCCTTGCTGCGTTTGGGTTTCATATTAAAAGCCATTTCCCGCCACTCTCCCTTCATACCATTCTGCTTGAGCTCTGAACATTTCAGCATAGTACCTGTTGGCCTTCATCAACTCCTCATGAGTCCCCAGCTCCACCATTTCACCGTTTTTCAGGACCACAATTTTATCTGCCAGGCGGGCAAAACCGAGACGGTGAGATACCAGGACTGCCGTGCGTCCGTGCAGCGAGTGCTTGATCGCCATGAACTGTTCCATTTCCGCAACCGGATCGAGCCTGGCCGCTGGTTCGTCAAGAATCAGGATTTCTTTGTCGCTGACATGAGCCCGGGAAACCCCGATCCGCTGCCATTCGCCGCCGGACAGCGCCAGGCCGTCCTCTTCGTACTCGCGGCCAAGGAAGGTGTCAAGGCCCTTTTCCTGGGCCAGAATCAGTTTGTCCGCCTGCCCTTTCCTCGCCGCTTCCATCAACGCTTCGTCATTGTGCAGCTGCTTGATGTCGCCAAAGGCGATGTTCTCCCGGATGGTGAAGTGGTACTGCTTGAAATCCTGAAACACCACCCCCATCTTGCTGTACAAGTATTCTTGAGTCAGTTCATCATACGGCATGCCTTCGAACAAGATCTTCCCTTTGTTGGGAACATACAGGCCCAAGAGGAGTTTGATTAAAGTGGTTTTACCGGCACCATTGTCCCCGACCAGGGCGACTGTCTCGCCTCGTTTTACGGTAAAGGTGATGTTCTTCAGCACCGGCTGGTCCGGATTATAGCCGAAGGTGACGTTTTCCAGGCGGAAGATGGTTTCCGGGTCTTGTGGAATGATTTCCTTGTGCTCCCGGGAAGGCAGGCCTGTCTCGTCGAAGACCATCTCGAAGACTTCCTTTTGTTCCGCCATGAACGGGAGATAACTCAGGGTATACATGTAGTGGCGCACTAGTTCATGCATGCTGCTGTGCAGCTGATCGTGCAGCTGCCAAATCAGCACCAGGCCGCCCAGCATGATGTCGCCGCGCCGCAGGAGCCATACACCGAAACCAAGGATTAAGATGCTGAATCCAAGGTGGATCAGCCCCAAAATGTTGTTCACTCTGGCTGATTTCAGATCCAAATCCAACCGCATATCAGACAGTTTTTCCGTAAGTGTGAGCCAGCGGTTGCGGAAAAAGTCGTTCAGTTTCATAGCCCGGATTTCCTTGCCAGTCTCTCTACCTGTGATCAGACCGGCATAGTAATCTTGTTTGCGCGATTCCAGCTTGGCCACTGCCCAAAAATCGTAATGCTGTTTGTAATTCTTTCCCGTCAAGATCAAAGCTGCAGTAAAGAAAACAGCAGCAATCACCAGCAGGATCCAGGAAGTTCTGAAAGCCATCCAGAACAAACCGGCCGTTCCCGCGACAGCGCCGATGAAGCTGGCGGTTCCGCCCATGACATAAGCAAGGCGGCTGCAGGTGCTGCCGACGTGGGAGATTTTCGCGGCGAAGTCTTTGTCATCGAATTTGCACAGGGGGATCCGGCCCACGCAAGCCGCATACCTGCGCTGCATGGCGATGGAATAGCGTGTCTGCATCGTGTACCGGATTATGTCCGGAATGATGTGGTACGAGCTTCTCAGTATCCACAAACAGCACAGCAGGGCGATCCGCCAGGCAATGTCAAAGAGGCTGCTGGATGTGATATTGACAGAGATGTAATCGATGATTTCCTTGGTCACTCGCAGCAAATAGACAGGAATCAAGGCACCCAGAATGTTGAGGATGGTCCAGAAAATGAAGTTCCCTTTGTCGATCTCCCAACCCTGGCGGTAAGCCCACATGGCCGCATCCCATTGTTCGAAAATTTTCAGCCGTTTCAGCAGTCTAATAGCTTTGCTTTCAGCGACAACTTGGCTCATTGAATCACCCTCCGAGTTTAAGTGCGTCCACTTGCCGGCATCACGTGCTCGACGGCGCCTCGTGTTGGGCCTGTTTTGCCCGATAATGCTAATTTTCACTTATAATCCTCTGAATACCTTTTTTTTCTGTCAGTGATTTTCCGTTCGCAACAGAAAAAGACGGCTGAAACCAGCCGTCTGTCACCCATGGCCCAATGAGCCGCTATCTGTGTTATTTCGCTGCTCCTTCCAATTGCTCCTGGACCGTTTGAATAGCGTTTGCCACCATGGCGCTGGGTTCGATTGACTCGATTTTGCGCAGTGTTTCCAAGCACTTGCCTAAATCGCGGTGAGCCAAGGAGTCTGGGTTCAAATAATCCAAAGGGCGAGTGCCGTAGTAATAAAAGCGCGCCAACAGCCATAGGGCGTCGAGATCGTCGGGAGCTTCGGCCAGCCGCTGCTGCAGGAGTTCAAATGCTTCGTCATACTTGCGTTCCATGATCAGTTCTTCTTCCGGCCGTAAAGCTCTTTGCCTCAATTTGATCTCGCTTGGTTCCTTAATCCTTTTGAACATGTTCAAACGGTCGCTCGAGCGGATAAACTGCCCATCGGCGGTCCATGCTTCGATTGTGACCGAGACTTTGTCCGGCACCCCGAGCAAGGCGCGGGGTTTGATGCCTTTGCCATCGTAATCCATCAAGTACAGCGGATCGAGGAGGGTGTCGAGCCAAACGCCGGTCTGATCCGTTGTCACCAGGGTTTTCGGAACCGCAGTCTCCGTGCCGCTAGATTCTCCCAGCAAATGGTAGCGGACAGAGACTGTGTAGTGGTCAGCCTTAGGTTCCTTTTCCCACTCCAGATAGATGGGCCCGCCGGTATATTCGAAATCGAGCCCGGGTTGGATGAGCGCCAAAGGTTTGGTGAAGTTGAACTCGATCAGGCCCGGCTCAAGCGACCCTGACGCCAAAGTTGGTGTGCTGTTTTTGATCTGCAGCTGCGCTTCTTCGACCTTGAGGATCTGCTCAAGGTTAAGTTCGATGCCAATGTTGTAGTTCCCCTCAGGCAGGCCGAGAGTAAAACTTCCGTCGTGGCGCGTCTTCACTGAAAAGAGTTCTAGATAGCTCTGGGTAATGCGGCGGGATTGTCCCTGCACCACAACTTCGGGTCCGGGATAAACCACGACCCGCACGTCTGGAAAAGGCGCTCCGTCTAGAGTGACTATACCCTCGACCACATGCACCTTCTTTCCCTTGTTCTTTCTGATGAACTCGAGTTTTTGCAGCCTCTCAAGATTGGTGAAGCCTTGCTCGTACATGGCTCCCGCTTGTTCCAGGTCTCCCATGGCAAAATAGATATCTCCCAGCCAAGTTTCAGGGTATCGGATCCCTGCAGCGAAACTCATGGAATAGTCCACGGCTGCGAAGGCTTGATCAAACATTCCATAATGAATATACAATTGGACCAGTCTCTCAACAGCCTCAAGCATGATCCTCCATTCGCGGTTTATGATCAAGTCCCAGTAGAATTCCTCCGCATCAGCGAAGCTTCGTCCCTCAATGGCTTCGCCAAGGGCTTCAAAGGCCCACCGCAGTTCTTCCCACATCTCGTTTTCTTTGTAGTAATTGTAAAGCATCCAGCAGCGTTCTTCCATGGTCAGCGCTTCACTTTGCAGCAGCACCGGTTCATATCCGGCAGGCAGCACGGTCATGCCGGAGCTGTTGTGTGTGAAACTAGCTTTTATGCGGCTGTTTTCCTTCTGCAGTGTCTCAATTGTCCAGCGAAGCGCCTCTGGGACCTTGATATGGCCCGGATACCTGGTAATCAATGCATCATAGTAAGCGAGGGCTGTCGTATAATCATTGTCGTTCTTTGCTTTCTCGGCTCTCTGGTACAAATACTCGCCGCCTGCGGCATATACCAAGCCGGCAGAGAGAAGGATAACTACCAGAGCCAGTATTAGGTGTTTGTTTTTCACCCGTATTCTCACAGCACCACCACTCCTTTCTCAATGCTGAATTCCCCAAATGCATCAACGGTGGTCCTTAAAAGGAGGGCTGCGACGGCCTCGTCGACAACAAACGCATGGGCCCACACGGCTCCAAAACCTGCGAAAATCAAACCAACTGCACAAGCTAGGACTGGAACAGGGATCTCAGTGTAGCCGTTCCAAAAGCCGACAAGGCGCTCGGTCAGCTTTTTGCGGCCGCCGTTTTGCAAAGCGTGTTTCATTTGCCGCTTTAACAGGGCTTTCTGAAAATCGGAATACTTAATGCTCTCAAGTTCAACTCGTAGTCTCTGTTTGAGTTGCATCGCGCTCCCCCTCTCTCAAGAGCTGGGCAAGTTTTTGCCTTGCCCTGTGCAGCCGGTTCTTTACTGTTCCCTCAGGCGCAGCCGTAATCTCGGCGATTTCTCCAATCGTGAAACCTTCATAATAGTACAAGGCAATGATCTCCCGGTATATCTCTGGAAGCTTGTGAATCGCGGCAGTCAACTCCAGTTTTTCAAGATCTATAGTGCCAGCGTAAGGATCCCGTTTTAGGCTCAAACGGTCGAGGGTTTCTTTGGGAACCACCTGCAGCATGTTCCAGAACTTGCGCTGCTGTTGGCGGCGGCAGCGCCGGATCAGAATCCGGTACAGCCAGGTGTACAAAGCCGAATCGCCGCGAAACGTGGAGAGATGGGCGGCAGCATCGATCAGAGCCTCTTGCACCGTGTCTTCCGCAAGATGGAAGTCGCCGAGCATCAGAACGGCAGCTCGAAGCATCCGATCCGCATATTCATTCACAATCTGTTCGATTAGCTGTGTGCCCTGGCTGCGCAGGTTCTCTCCCACTCTTATCCCCCCCGGCTAAAGAACACTACATGGAGCTCAGTATCGATATGCATTCCAGGAGCTTGCTGTGGTCGCTGCGATATGTTTGAGATCAAGATCGGCCCAAACACCCAGATCATCCTCATCAGTCACAATGCTTATGACATGATTGTCATTCACCATGATCAAAGCAAATAAACTCTGTGTGTTTCTCAATCTGGTCAACAAATCGAAACCTGCTGCGTTCTCGCTTGCAGTTAAGATACCTGAACCAAGCAGCATCACGAGGATCAGGACACTCCAGACTATTTTGACCTTTTGGTCCATAATCTTTACCCTCCTTCACCCTTTTTAGAGGCGTCAAGTCGCCGTTTGGTTGCATAAAAAATAAAACGCACTGTGTTGGTCCACAAGTGCGTTTCATAGCGTTTACGATCGTTTATCCTGCATACCACTGGGCTTGCGCCTGATACATCTCGGCATATTTGCCCTGCTCCTGCATCAACTGCTCGTGAGTGCCAACAGCCACTATCCTACCTTGGTCCATCACCACGATCCGGTCGGCAATCTTAGCCGATCCCAAGCGGTGAGTGACAATAATCGCTGTTTTCTCCTTGGATAGTTCGGCAAACTTATGATAGATCCTCGTTTCCTCAAGGGGATCGATGGCGGCGGTAGGCTCATCAAGTACGATCAGATCGTGCACCCTGTAAAATCCCCTCGCCAAGGCCACCCGCTGCCATTGGCCGCCGGAAAGGTCCACTCCGTCAAACTCCCTGGATAGCATTGTCTCATACCCCTGGGGGAAGGTTTCCTGGTCAAGCTCAAGATCCGCTTTCGCCACAGCGGCATCCAAGTGGTTTTCATCTTGTGCTTGCAGATCACTGATTTGGACGTTTTCCTGCAAAGTCAGTTTGTAGCGCTGGTACTTCTGGAAAACACCAGTGATCCCCTTGTAGATCGACTCAGGGCTTATTCTCCGGCTGTCCACACCGCCGATCTCCACTGTGCCTTCAGTCGGAAGGTACAAACCAGTGAGAAGCTTGACCAAAGTGGACTTGCCCGCTCCATTTTGCCCAACAATGGCGATGGTTTCGCCAGGCCTGATAGTGAGATTCACATGATCCAAGGCTTTGGTTTCACTGCCGGGATATGCGAAACTCACATCGGTAAACTTTATCCCACCGTCAAATGAAACCCGTTCAGTATCCCCGGAGCGTTCCGGAAGGTCCAAAAAGCGGATGAAATTGCGGACAGTGGCCAGATCTCTGGTCATTCCGCCGATGTGGTTGGCAACGATCTCCTCCATGATGCCGAACATCAGCTCGATTGACCCAAAGACAGCGGCAAAACTGCCGATACTGATCTCACCGTTCATCAAGGCTGTGAACAACAGGTACAGAACTCCGAAGTACCCCGCCAGTGTTAGCATTCTCATGCCGATTTCCATTAGATTGGTCTTCAGCTCCACATTCCACTTCTTCTGCTGCATCGCCTTCAACGCAGTGAGATACAGATCCCTGAAAAAGCGGTAAGCGCCCAAAAGCCTGGTTTCCTTGAAGTACTCTCGATCACAGATACACCTTTCGTAATAATCCACTTCCCGCCGCAAAGGCGCCGATTCATCCTCGAGCCGGGCATGGACTGCCCCTCTGATCAGCTGAGTGATGAACACAGGGATGAAGATAAAGACCAGCGACAGGAGCAGGATCGGCTTCAAGCGGTACAAGTACCAGCCCATGAAAACGAAATACGGCAAGTAGAAAGTCAAGAGGACCACCACCACAATCAGCAAACCCAGGCTGCTGCCGGCTCCTTTTTCGGCTTTGTTGATATCATCGAGCAGATCGGGTGATTCATAGCAGATCGGTTCGATTCGGGCGGCCTTGCGGTGAATATGCCTCACCAGATGCCCGGGAACCAGGCCATATAAAGCACCGGCCATGAAATTATGCACTCCATTGAGCACCTGGCTGCCGACCGTCACGCCTCCAAGCGCCAGCAAGCCCAGGTAAACCATGGTGAGCTCGGTTTGGCTGGTCACGGCAGTGGCCACTGCGTCAAAGAAGAACTGGGTGGCATAGGTGTTTAAACCCCATGAGAGGCCGTGGATGACACCGATCAGGCAGGTGGCGGTGAAGTAGATGGGGCACGCTTTGATAACCATCTTGAAGATTCGCCAGACAATCGCAGTCAGACTGATCCTTGTCTTTGGTTGTGTTTTCGGCCGCGCCTTCAATTGTACCAGCTCCTTTGGCTCTCATACATCCGGGCATATACTCCGTTTCGGGCCATGAGTTCTTGATGGGTCCCCTGTTCCAACACTCGCCCTCCATCTATTACAAAGATCTCATCCGCCAGTTTGGTGGACCCAAGGCGGTGGCTGATAAAGATCGTGGTCTTGCCGCGGCTGATCCGCTCAAACTCATGGTATAACTCACTTTCACTGACAGGATCGAGGGCGGCTGTGGGCTCATCCAAAATCCGGAGCGGCGCTGGGTTGGCAATCGCTCTGGCCATGGCGATCCGCTGCCATTCACCGCCGGAGACGTCCTGGCCGTCCGCCTTGATCTTACCGAGTGGGGTGTGGATGCCCTGCGGTAGTTTTTTCACAGCAGCAGCGAGCCCCACCTGATCGACGGCACGGTTGATGCGCCAATCGCTGCCGATGCGATTAACATCGCCCAAGGCAATATTGTCCCGGAATGTTATGTAATACTTGGCGAAATCCTGGTAGACAATGCTGAGCATCGCTTTCAGCTCCGCAGGATCCCACTCCCGGAGGTTTTTGCCGTTCAGCAGTATTTCACCGGAATAGTTGTCATAAAGCCCGGCAATCAGCTTGGTGATTGTGGTTTTGCCAGAGCCGTTGACCCCGACAAAAGCATAATGTTTGCCGGCCTCCATCCTCAAAGACAAGTTCCGCAGCACGTACTTTTCCATTCCCGGGTATTTGAAGCTCACATTCCTAAATTCCAGAGACTGGAACTCAGGCACGGGATCAGCCGGCAGCATTTGGGCAGAATCCGACTCTTCCAGCATGGCGAACTTGGTGAGATCCTTGAGGTATTCACGATATTTGGCCAATTGGTCCACATAGCTGCCCAGCCCCCAGGACATCATCTGCACCAGGCTGAAAGTCGCAACCACAAGCGACATAAACAGACCGATCGATAGATCGCCCGCCAGCACCGGATTGATGAGTACCACAACAATCAGTACAGAAATAAAGGCTGTGATCAGGCTGCCGATTTTTGTCCGGATGAACCACTTCCTTCTGACTCGGTGCTCAATCTTGCGAGCGGTCTCATACCGCTCGTGCCACATTTCGTTGATCGGATCGCCGTAACCAAAAAGGCTGCGTTCATCAACAGTTTCCCTGCTGGTCAAGATACTGGAGAGATAACTGCTTTTGCGCCTGTACTTTTCTGTCTCCTTGCTCGCCTCGTAGCTGGCCTTGCCGCTTTTTACGGCCAACGCAAAAAGCGGAACCGAAAGGAGAATAATTACCACCGCAGCCCACCACACTTGGGAAATAAGAATGCCCAATACGCCCAGGACCCTGAAAATCAGGGCAGCCATGGAGAGCAAAAGGTTGTAGCCATCGCCTAACTGCCCTTCAGCTCGTTTGGTCACACGGGAGACCAAGTCCCAGGTCTCAGGATCTTCGATATGGCGGTACTGCAGCCGCGCCCGTTTTTCTGTAATCGCCATATGATAATGCTCCTGTAAGGCCAGTCTCAGTTTGGTGCTTGCCAGCTTAGCCGCGGAGCCGCTTACCCAGCTGTAAGCAATCAAAGCCACCACAGCCAAGAGGCGGCTGTAGATTTCACTGCGCTCCGCGCTGCCCTGCAAAACAGCGATGGCTGTATCTATGAAACTGGCAGTAACCACAACGTGAAGCGTGGGGACAATACCTGACAACAGGCTGTTCAGCCCCGTAAGGATGGCGGCTCCAGGCCCTGCCTGCAGCGGCAGTTTAACCAAATCCCACAGGCCATATCTGCGCGCATCAATCTGCATAAATGTACCTCCATTCGGCAGCAACAGTCTATTGTAGAGTATACCAGAATCGAAGGTACCGGCAATGGACCTAAGCTAGATACTCCATCGGGCTTAAGTCGGATCTTTGCTTCAGTCAGTTGGTATTTCTGCTCCCCGGTTTTGTCAGCGGTTGGCCAGCCTGGCACAAGGGGCATTGATCCGGTTGGTATGTCTCGATCGCCACCCGCACAAGGGAAATGAACGGGACTTGGAAGTCCGCCTCACCCTGGCTGCGATCGACTATGCATGCCACGCCTTGAACAATGCAGCCGTGGCTTTTGGCAATTTCCAGCACTTCCTTGACCGATCCGCCGGTTGTGACCACATCCTCCACGACCAGCACCCTTTCTCCCGGTGTCAGGGTGAACCCGCGGCGCATAGTCATCCTCCCCTGCTCACGCTCGGCAAAGATAAAGCGGCACCCGAGGTTCCTGGCCACTTCATAGCCCAGGTTGATTCCCCCAACAGCCGGCGCCATCACGGTGTCGATATCCCGCGGCAGCTTTGGGATCAGCAGTTCCACAATTTCAGCCGCAATTTTTGGATACTCGAAAACTGCCGCACACTGCATGTATTGAGCTGAGTGCAGCCCGGACGTGAGCTGGAAGTGCCCGGTTTTGAGGACACCAAGCTCCTTGAACTTAGCCAGCAATTCTTGTTCAGTCATATTTCCACCTCAATCTCTTTCAGAATTTGGGCAAAGGCAGCCCTCGGATCTGGGTTCGCTGTTATGGGGCGCCCGATTACCAGATGATCGCTTCCAGCCCTGATGGCTTCCGCTGGTGTCATCATCCGTCTTTGATCTCCTGCTGCACTGCCAGCCAGCCGCACGCCGGGGGTCACAGCCAAGAAATCAGGGCCCAAGTGGTGTTTAATCACTTGCACTTCATGCGGTGAACAGACCACTCCATGGAGACCGGCTGATTTGGCCAAGGCCGCGTAATTGAGGACACAGTCTGCAATTGTGCCCCGAATGCCCAGTTGGCTGTTCATGATCGCCTGATCGATGGAAGTCAGCATCGTCACACCGATCAGCTTTGTATCTTCCCCTGCAGCTTCCCGAGCCCGCTGCATCATTTCCAAGCCTCCGGCACAGTGCACATTAAGCATGTCGCACCCCAGCCTGCTCAGTGCTTTGATCGCCTTGTGCGCCGTATTGGGAATATCATGGACCTTGAGGTCGACAAAGACCCTCAATCCCCGGTCTTTCAGCAAAGATACCAAGCTGGGCCCCTCGCTGTAGAACAGTTCCATCCCCACTTTGACGAAGGTCAGCTCCGGAAGCCTGTCCAGAAGATCCACCACCTCATCTCTTGCCGCAAAGTCCAAGGCCACAATGATCCGATCCGCAGTTTTCATGCAATACACCCCCGGATTTCAGCAATGCTGTTAATGCCCTGCTCGAGCGTAAACTGCTCAATTTCAGCGATAATCTGGGGACAAGCCCTAGGGTTTGTGAAATTGGCTGTACCGACCATTACCGCACTGGCTCCTGCCATGATAAACTCCACCGCATCCGCGCCAGAGCAGATGCCGCCCATCCCGATCACAGGGATATCCACGACCTTCGCCACTTCATAGACCATCCGCACCGCAACCGGCTTTACCGCCGGGCCCGACAGCCCTCCAGTCCGGTTGGCCAGCACCGCCCGGCGCCGCCGGATATCAATCTGCATACCGATCAAGGTATTAATCAGCGTCAGCCCGTCAGCTCCGCCTGCTTGGGCAGCCAGGGCAAGCTGGCGAATGTCAGTCACATTGGGCGAAAGCTTCACGAACAGCGGGATGGTACACACCTTACGCACAGTTTGGACCAAGTCCTGGAGTATCTGCGCGTCGGTGCCAAATGTGATGCCGCCGGCCTTGACATTGGGGCAGGAAACGTTTAGTTCTACGGCTGACGCCAGGCCGGATTGGGAAATGATCCGCACCACTTCCACATATTCATCTTTGGTCTCCCCTGCCACATTCACGATCACCGGTACATCCTGCTCTGCAAGCCAGGGCAGCTCATGGGCCACAACGTGCTCAACGCCGGGATTGGCAAGCCCAATGGCATTCAGCATCCCTGCGCTGGTTTCCGTCACCCGCGGTGTGGGATTGCCTAACCTCGGTTTGAGGGTCACCGCTTTGGTCACCACCGCCCCCAGCAGATTCAGGGGATAATACGCAGCGTATTCCCGGCCGAAACCAAAGCATCCGGAAGCGGGCATCACGGGATTGCGCAGGTGCAGGCCGGCAATCTTCACACTCAAATCAGGTTTATTCATAATGCCACCTCATTCCAGGCAAAGACAGGCCCATCGGCACAGATGCGTTTTGCTGCCGTGTGATCGGCTGTTCGGCAGACGCAGCCGTAACATGCCCCGACACCACAGGCCATCCGTTCTTCTAAAGAGACATAGCCCTGAACCTCTTGCCCTGCAAAATACTGTTTCACCGCCTTCAGCATGGGAAGCGGTCCACAAGCGTAGATATAGTCCCACTGCCGGCCTTGCGGGGAAAGCCCTATTAAAGCATCGATCACCGTGCCCTGCGTTCCCAAGGATCCGTCATCAGCAGCCAGGACCAAATGGCCGAGGCTGGCAAACCGGTCAGCCCAAAAGCAGTCTGTCGCAGTCTGGAATCCGAGCACTATATCCAGCTGCTGCGCCGCAGGCTTTACCCTTTCTGCAAGCAGGTAGAGAGGTGGTGCCCCGATCCCCCCACCTAAAATCAGTACTTGCGCTCCTGCCGGCGGCAGAGGAAAGCCATTACCCAGCGGTCCCAACACATCGAGCCTATCGCCGGGCCTGCGGTCACTCAACCACCGTGTGCCTTCACCCACCACCCGAAACACCAGCGTCAAGCTGGTTTCGGACACAGCGGCAATGCTGATGGGGCGCCGCAGGACATGCTCCGTACCAGAGCCGATGCGGATCATCACGAACTGTCCCGGTTGGACAGAGCTATATGGAAAATCACCTGTGAACGTCAGCTGCCACGTCTGCCGGGCAAGCTGAGCTGTATTTGCCACTGTAAGTTTCATCAGTTTGCCTCCTGGTAAGATAATGGTTCCAGCAAGAGCTGCTGATCTTCCACAACCTTGAGATATGCCATGACCGTGTCCAGTGATGTGAAACACAGCACTCCACTTTCGCTGGCCGCGACCCGGATCCTGAAACCGTCGCGCTGGGGTTGTTTTCCCACTGTATAGGTGTTTACCACTAGATCAACTTGGTTCTGTTCAATCAGGTCGAGAATCTGGCTGGACTGGTTCAGTTTGGGCACTGTCTGACAGCGCAGCCCATTCGCCGACAGCACACTGGCTGTGCCGCTGGTTGCATAGAGTTCCAAACCGAGCTCATGCATTTTGCGGGCAATGGAGACGATCTCCGGTTTGTCTTTGTCCGCAACGGTAACCAGCGCTTTGCCTTTGACCGGAAGCTGGATCGATGAGGCAACAAACCCCTTATACAAAGCCTTGGCCAGGCTGCGGTCCCTGCCCATAGCCTCGCCGGTGGATTTCATTTCGGGCCCCAAGGCGATCTCCACACCATGAAGCTTACCGAAGGAGAAAACCGGCACCTTTACCGAAATCAGCCCCTGCTTCTCACGGTACAATCCTGAGTATCCCAGTTCTTTTAGCGGCTTCCCCAAAGCGGCATCGGCAGCCAGCTGGGCCAATGGTATTCCTGTTGCCTTGCCTAAGAAAGGAACTGTCCGGGATGAACGGGGATTAACTTCCAGGATATAGAGCTGATTTCCAGCATAAACATATTGGATGTTGATCAAGCCTTTGACTTGAAAACAGCGAGCCAGTCTTTGGGTATAGTCAAAAATCTGCTGGATCAGGCCCTCGCTGAGGGACTGGGCTGGGAACACGGCTATCGAATCCCCGGAATGGACGCCGGATCGTTCCATGTGTTCCATGACACCGGGGACGAAAACGTCCGTGCCATCGCTGATGGCGTCCACCTCCAGCTCAATTCCGGCCAGATAGCGGTCAATCAGCAGCGGATAGCCTTGATGATCCGCAAACAACTCAAGGTAAGCCTCCAGTTCTTCGCGGCTGTGGATCACCTCCATGCCGCGCCCGCCCAGCACATAAGAGGGGCGGACAACCACCGGGTAAACCAGCGCTTCCGCCAAAGCCAATGCTTCACCGCGGCTGGCAGCAGTCACTCCCTGCGGCCGCAGCATGTTCAGCTCTTCCAGCGCCAGATCAAACTGCCGCCGGTCTTCCATCTTGGTGATTGCGTCTGCCTGGGTCCCGATGATAGGGATCTGGTTTTCCGCCAGATAGTTGGCCAGGTTGATCGCAGTCTGGCCGCCGAATTGAACCATTACACCAATGGGCCGCTCGTGGCAGATCACTTCATAGACATCTTCCGGTGTCAGCGGTTCGAAGTACAGGCGGTCGGAAGTGCGGCTGTCCGTGGAAACCGTTTCTGGGTTGTTATTGATGATCACTGCCTGGAACCCGCGGTTTTTGATGGCCCATGCGGCATGAACAGTCGCATAATCGAACTCAATGCCCTGTCCGATCCGAATCGGCCCGGCACCCAGTACGACAATACCCGGCGCGGCTTGGGCCTGTACGATGGTGTTCATGTGGCTGTTGTGGGCCTCATTCAGGCTGCACGGCTGATGATAGGTTGAGTAATAGTACGGCTCGGATCCCCACTCGATTTGGGCATATTGGGGAACAATCCCGTGTTGATGCCGGAGTTCTCTGATCGCAGCCGGTGAAAGGCCGAAGCACCGCCCAATGGCTGCATCGCTGAAGCCTAACTGCTTGGCCTTGCGCAATTCAGCAGGGGTGAGCTCGCTGTTCTGGCTGAGTTCTTTGAGGAAATCGACCAGTTCCTGGAGCACGGTGATGAAATATGGATGGATTTTGGTGAGCTCCGCCAATGCGTCCACAGTCCAGCCGCGCTGCAGCGCTTCAACCAGTAAATACACCCGCTGATCGTCGGCCTCCCGCAGGCGTTGTTCCAGTTCAGCCTCGGACAGAGCACTCCCGGGAAAGTCAAACAAGGACTCCCATTTCAGTTCCAGCGAGCGAACGGCTTTCTGCCATGATTCAGCCATGGTCGCCCCAATCCCCATGACCTCACCGGTAGCCTGCATTTGAGTCCCCAGTTTCCGGTTGGCATGGGGGAATTTATCAAAGGGCCAGCGCGGGATCTTGGTGACGACGTAGTCCACTTTGGGCCGCTTGAGCGCATCCAACTCCGGCAAGGTATAACCTAAAGCAGTTTTCGCTGCGATGCGGGCAATGGGGTAACCGGTCGCCTTTGATGCCAAAGCGGACGATCGGCTCACCCTTGGATTGACCTCAATCACATAGTACCGGCCTGTTTGCTGATCAACCGCGAACTGGACATTGCAGCTACCTTCCACACCCAAGGCATCAACGATGGCCAAAGCCGCTGCCTCCAGCACCTGTCTTTGCTCGGCAGGCAGAGTCTGGACTGGGGCTACAACCATGCTGTCTCCGGTATGGATGCCTACTGGATCGATGTTTTCCATATCACAGACGATAACTGAGTGGCCTTTATCGTCCCGGACCACTTCATACTCTACCTCAGTCAGGCCGGCGATGCTCTGCTCCAGCAAAACTTGGCCGATCGGGCTCTGCCTTAACCCCGCGCGGACATTCTTCTGCAGCTCAGCCATAGTCGTCACCAATCCCCCACCTGTGCCGCCGAGGGTGTACGCGGGGCGTACCACCACTGGGAAACCTACTTGACTGACAAACTCCTCTGCTTCTGAAACTGCTCTGACGATCCTGCTCGGAGGCACAGGCTGGTTCAGCTCAAACATCAGCTGGCGGAAACGGCTGCGGTCTTCTGCCAGCTGAATAGCGCCGATACCAGTCCCGAGAATGGGAAGATTGGATGCGGCTAGAATCCCCTGCCTGTCCAGATCAAGGGCCAGATTGAGGGCGGTCTGCCCGCCCATGGTGACAATGATGCCGTCCGGCTGTTCACGCTTGATGATTTTGGCGACTACATCCACGGTCATTGGTTCAAGGTAAACACAGCCTGCAATCCGAGGGTCGGTCATGATTGTCGCGGGGTTGCTGTTCAATAGCACCACATCAATTCCCTCTTCCCGAAGGGCCTGGCAAGCCTGTGTGCCTGCATAGTCAAACTCGGCAGCCTGCCCAATGGCAATCGGCCCTGAACCAAGGATCAGCACTTTCTTAAGATTTGGCATGATTGGCATTATAGCGTTCCTCCCCGTCTACCAGTGTCAAAACCGGCCAACCTTTCAGGATTTGGCCCAGATATGGTGAGTTTGTCCCTTTGCTGAAAAACTGTTCCTGGCGCACAACTTGCTCACGGCCAAGATCCAGCACAACCAAATCGGCTGCGCTGCCGACCACAAGATCGCCTGCTTGGTTGAGGATCCTTCCGGGGCAGGCCGTTAAGGCTTGTAGAAGGCGTTCCAGCGGCAGCATGCCGGGAAGCACCAGTTTCGTAAAAAGGACCGGAAAGGCGGTTTCCAATCCGGTCACACCAAAAGGAGAATCAAGATCAATGCTGTTTTCTTTTTCCCGGCCGTGCGGAGCATGATCAGTGGCCACAGCATCAATAATGCCCAGCCGCAGCCCTTCGACAAGGGCTCGGCGGTCAGCGGCGCTGCGCAGCGGAGGCTTCATTTGGAAGTGCCCTTTTGGCTTGCTGATATCGTCCATCGTCAATGTTAGGTGGTGGGGTGTGACCTCTGCTGTGACCGGCAGTCCCTGTTCTTTGGCTTCGGCGATCAGCTCCACCGATTCAGCGCAGCTCAAATGGGCTGCATGGTAGCGGCACTGGGTTTCGGCAGTGGCCGCTAGATCCCGCTTCAGCATCAAATACTCGGACTCGGGCGGAATGGCATCGGCAAACAAGCCGGGATTTACCAGGCTTTTGTCTTCCAGGTGATTGATCAACACGCCGCCTACGGCTGCCAGTTCATTCATGGCAGGTATGAGGAGCGAGCTTGAGACAGCGTCGCCGTCGTCGGAATAGAGGAAGACGCCGTGCTTTCTCAGAGCAGCAAAATCAATCAAGGCTTGTCCGGCTCGCTTCTGGGTCACAGCGGCAATAGGGATCACCTTCACATGGGCGTCTTGATCAATGCGCTGCAGGAGATCCGTGAGTGTTTCCAGTGAGTCCAAAGCGGGGTTTGTGTTCGGCATGGCGCAAATCGTTGTAAAGCCTCCGGCGGCTGCGGCCATGGTGCCGGTGGCGATGGTTTCTTTACGTTCGAAGCCCGGCTCGCGCAGGTGGACATGGAGGTCGATAAATCCGTGAGATATCACGCAGCCTGAGGCGTTGTAGGCAGTTATCGAAGCAGCGGCTTCTTTTGGAGCCTCCCTTAGCATTGCCTCGTATCTTGCTTTTGCTTCATGCCCGAAAGCGGCAATTCTGCCGTTGATGACCAGCACATCTTCACGCTGTAATTGATTGCTGCGGTAAACTAATCCGTCATGCAGATACCAGTTGTTCACATCTATCCTCCTGCAAACACCATTCTAAAACAGCCATGCGCACAGCCACACCATTGGACACCTGCTGTAGAATCTTACAGCGGGGGTCCTTGAGGACTTCGTCGGTGATCTCCACACTGCGGTTAACCGGGCCGGGATGGAGAATGATGGCGTTTTCTTTCATCTGAGCGAGCTTTACGCTGTCGAGGCCGAAGTGCCGGTTGTAATCTGACACGTCAAAGCGTTCTTGATGCCGTTCGTGCTGGACTCTGAGCATCATTACCACATCGGATTCGGCCACTGCTTGGTTGAAGTCCACCCAGCGGCAGTCGGGCAGATCGAGGGGATAAAAGGCTTCTGGACCGGAAAAGGCCACTTCTGCACCCAGCTTCTCCAGAAGCAGCTTGTTGGATCTGGCTACACGGCTGTGGCTGATATCGCCGACAATCGTGACCTTCAGGCCGGCGAAGCGGCCGAAGTGCTGTTTGATGGTCAGGGCATCCAGCAAGGCCTGGGTGGGATGTTCGTAATACCCAGAGCCCGCATTGACCAAGGCAAGCTGCAGGTTTTCTCCTGCAATCAGCTCGGGCCAGTCATCTGCGTGGCGCACCACGGCAAGCTGGACACCGAGGGCATTGATGGTCTGCAGGGTATCGATCAAGGATTCACCTTTGCGGGTGCTGGAGTTCTCAATAGCGAAGTCGAGCACGGTAAGTCCTAATCGCTGGGCGGCGATTTGGAAAGATAAGGCGGTGCGGGTGCTTGGTTCAAAAAAGAGGTTGACTGCGGTCCCTTTCACAGGGGTTTCGGGCTGATGGTCAATAAAGTGCTGGGCTCTGTGGAGTAACCACTCAATCGTTGGCTCATTCAGCTGCTTGATGCTGGTCAATGATGTCAATCGATTTCCTCCATTTCTAGACCCTAGACGCTTGAGGCAAAAAAAGGCTTCTACCCGGGTTGGTAGAAGCCTTAAGATGGCTGCAGTAAATAGGCACAGTTGTCCTGCACTCACAGACGTCCTTCCCAACCTCACAGGATTGGATTAAAGGTCATATTTAGTTTTGTTAGAGTCGAATTGTTATATTAAAGGTACCAGATAAATGGGCGGGAGTCAAGGATCAAAATTCGATGAAAAACTAATTTGCATTTTTCTTCGTAATTTGTTATACTGTAGATAAGTAAATAGGCAAGCAGATATCTCCGAATTCAATTATTATGAAGCGGGGGAACCAACTTCCGGGGTGAATCTTGGCTGCGGCCGAGAGGGGCAACTTGGGTGTCCTAACCCGTCAGCTAACCTCGTAGGAGTGCTCCAAGCGTGAGTCTACAAGAAGCAGACAAGGTAGATCACGCTTTTTCGTTTCATAATGGTTGAAGGGAGATGAAGACAATGTATAACCCCGCATAAGCAGCCACAATTGTTGTCCATGTAGCTGCACACATCAGACACGCTCCAGACACACCTATTGACACACTTAAAGACACACTCAGAAAGACACCTCAAGACACGCTCGATCTTCCGACCACTACGTCCCACTATTTCACTTCGCAAACGGCTTTGATTCCAGCTTTAGTTCTAATGAATGATCTGTTCATGATTCACGCTTGGGACAATTTCTTGGCTTGTTCATTTGCTGGAAAGATTTTTCAACCGTGAAGGAGGCGGCAGTGATGTTGGATGGCCCGTTGACAATTGAGCAAATCCGTTTATTCATGGACAAACAACGAGGACGAAAGGTAAAACTCACAGTAAACCACAGCAAGAAAAAGAAAACCATCAACAAAGGAACGATCGCTGAGATTTATCCCCACCACTTTGTAATCGCTCTGGATAAAAACGCGGCAATTAAAAGAGCATCGTATACATACGCAGATCTTTTGACCAAAACAGTCGAACTTGAATTTCAAGACCGGGTGGGGTGACAGGCGGTACAGGGGACGGTTCCTTGTACCACTCTCTCGGACCACATTTGATGCACTTTGATCACACACAGATCGAACAATAGTCTTGCAATGGTCACACCTTTGTCACGCCTTGGTCATAATCTGGATGCAGCTTAGTCGCACACGGGCAATCATATAGTGTCCCCGTACCCTGTCATGTGTTGCAAATGTTGAACTAGCGGATGTTGATTCTATCGCAGCTTAACTGCAGCTTGATCGCAGCCCGACCGCAGCAGATACGATCCACATTCTTCCCATTTCACATAGGTCCGAATCCGCAAACGCACTATTCACCAGAGTCCTCGATGTTTGAAAGGCTGTTGGAGTACTTACTCCAACAGCCTTTTGCATTTCGGTGGGGGAGCCCTGGTACAGGGGGTGGTACAGGGTGGTACAGGGGACGGTTCCTTGTACCACGCCCATGGAGAACTGTTTTTCATACCTGGAAGCTGTCTAGCTGTGGTGGTACAAGGAACCGTCCCCTGTATCACCGCAAGTTATCAGTCCCGCACACTCACAACTGCTTCTTGTTAAACACCATCACAGCAGCGTAAAGGAGAACAACCACAGCTGCTGCACAGACTCCAAGCGCAGGGTAAAGTGCAGTTGGTTGGATGCTCTGCGCCACCAGATCCATGCTCTTTGCCGCAAGCGAAAATGGATTATACTCTTGCACTGCCGGCGCAATATTCAAGAGGGTGAGGATGATCACTACCACGCCGGTTATGATCAAACTTCCGTAATAGCTCGTCACAAGTGTGGCAGCACACAAAAGTACTGCCAAGAGGAATGCCCCGTACAGCCACAGGCAGAACACTGAAAACAACAAATTGGCTGAGCGGCCGTCGGGAAAGATATAAACCGTATAGGCCCAAGTCACAATAAACGATATAAACAGGCTCACGCTCCACAATATCAGCATCGAAGCGTATTTAGCCAGCACCACTGCCCGGCGCGGAAGACCCTTGGTAAGCAAGATAACCAAAGTGCCTTTGGAGAGTTCCGATGCCAAAACACCACTGAATACCAATAAAGTCACGATCATGCCCATTTGCGTCACGTTTTTATAAAACTGGGCCCAAGAGTCCAGGGATGAAGGCTCTGGCAGGGTTATTGAATAACCCTCGGGCATGACCTTTGCCAGCAGATCAGGAGTAAGCTTCGCCGTAAGCGGATTCATGATCCCCAGGATTAAAAATACCAGAAGCATAATCAGCAATTTGTACGTTCTTTGATACTCCAAGAATTCTTTTTTGAAAAAGACCATGTAATGTTTCACTGGACCACCTCCGTAAACAGATCTTCCAGTGTCGGCTCCATCGCTTCGAACTTCTCCGGTGCAATCTGCATCTGGGACAACAAGTCGATCAATGTTTGGCCATTTATAGCATGCTCTTCGATGGTGATCGTCAGTGTACTGTTATCCTGTTTGAGCTTGATCATTGGCGAACGCAGCTGTTCGCACGCGGCAAACCTCGCTGCATCATCCAGATTGGAAAACTTGATACTGTAGCTGTTCCGGCGATATTGTTTCTGGATGTCGCTGATTGTCCCGGACAGAACGAGCTTGCCTTGATCAAGCACAGCTATGTGGTCGCAAATTCTTTCCACATCGGAAAGGATGTGCGTTGAAAAGACAACCGTTGTTTTCCCCTTGACTGCCGCAAGGATATCCAGGATTTGCTTGCGCCCGATAGGATCAAGAGCCGATGTGGGCTCGTCGCAAATCAGGAGTTTCGGTTCATTGAGCAAAGCTTGAGCAATGCCCAAACGCTGTTTCATCCCCCGGGAAAACCCACCGATCCTGCGGTTCACTCCCTTCAGGCCAACCAAGTCCAGGAGTTCCTCGCTCCGCTCCTTGATTTGGCCTGCCGAGAGCCCCGTTATCTCGCCGCAAAGCTTCAGATACTCCTTTGGCCGCATGTAGCCGTAGAATTCGGGCACATCGGGAAGGAAACCGATGTGGCGGTTGGTCTTGGTGTCGCCGTAAACGACTTGCTCGCCGCACACGGTTACTGAACCGCTGTCTGGTTTGAGAAGGCCGAGGACGATCTTCATCGTGGTAGTTTTACCCGCGCCGTTCTTTCCCACAAAACCGAAGATTGAGTGCTCGGGAACGGACATGTCGAGGCCGTTTAATACGTTATGTTTGCCAAAACTCATATGCAGCTGCTTGATCTCCAATATGTTCATTCATCCACACCCCGGCCAAAAATGAAATATGCCAGCGGGCCAACGAGTTGGAAAAACACCACTATCACGATCCAGAGAGCCCGCGAGCCAAAACGGTAATTGGAATGCCGCAGAACGTGGACTAAGGCTGCTGCCATCAAAGCAAACTCCGCAATAATCAGCGGCACTAAGAGCACCCAATACTCCTTCAAGATTTCCATATGCTTCACCTCAACTTATTTGTTGTTCGGGTGTGGTACAGGGGACGGTTCCTTGTACCACGCCCATGAAGAACTGTATTTCATACCGAAAAGCCGTCTAGCTGGGGTGGTACAAGGAACCGTCCCCTGTACCACACCCTGTACCGCCAGCTTTTATACCCGCCACTCGTGCAACCATGCTTTTAAACCGAGGGTCTTCGGCGAACCTTGCAAACGCAGGATTTTTGGTCAAGGCATCAACCAATCCGCCTTTGATGACGGTTTCATGCTGCGGGGGTTTTACACCCAGGTCGAGATTGGCAAACCAATTCCGGACTTTGTCAAAGAACTGATCGCCCGAGAACTCCAAAGGGTAGATGTTCGACGTCACCAGATCGACAAACCTCTGGAGAAAATCAAGAGCTTCGGCATCGGCTCCAAGCATTGCATACCCCTGTGCGCCGGTGAGATAGATACCGATCACAATTGCGGGATGCAGCTGCTCAACTTCGAACAGATCAATCAAGCCGAGCGTTCGGTTAATGATCTGATCGAACTTGCTGCGGTTATCAATGTTGAGCATCAAATAGTTTGGGATATCGCCCAGAATCCCCATCAAGTGCCGGAAAATGCCCACCTGCGTGGTTTCTTTGGCTTTTTCAACATCACCGAGATAGTAATAGGCGGAGGCTAAAATCACTTCCTCGCCAAGAACCGGATCATTGACATCCTGCACCAAATCAACTACACCAGCTGGATTACCCAGTTCGAGCTCACACAGTGCTTCGATCATTACCGCTTGCCTGACTATGGGAACATCTTGGCATTCTGTTCTGATCTTGCCGCAAAGCTCCTTAACCATTTTCGTGATTTCAGTTTTTGTTTCTTCTGAATCAGCCAGGTGCATGTGGTTTAAGAACAATACACACATCTGCAGCAGTAGTGGATAGCACGCGTAGTATTTCCTTATAATCTCACGGCATTGGTCCATCACTTGTTGAAACGGCTTTTCACCAAACTGGGCTGAAAGGCTGTGGTATAGTTTACGGATATCTTCTTTGGCCATCCAAGGCTCGTAGCCAATTAGTTCGTCAATGCTGATATTAAAAAAAGCAGCCAGCTGAGGCAAAAGGGTGATATCCGGATAGCTCTGGCCGGTTTCCCACTTCGACACAGAAGCTTTGGATACACCCATAAACTGAGCAAGCTGCTCTTGTGTTATTCCTTTGGCTTTTCGCCCGTTAATGATTGCCCGTGCAATATTGATCTCTTTCATGAGCTTCACCTATGTTTATTATACAGGCATGAAAGAGATTTCACAATGGAGCGGCAGTTGACTTTGGTTGACAAAGTAAACCAACGGTTAACTCGCAGGGTGCGATACCGGAGGGTGGTACAGGGGACGGTTCCTTGTACCACTCCAGATAGAGAACGTTCCCATTCGTAAAACCACGTCGCAGAAGGCTTGGTACAGGGAACCGTCCCCCTGTACCTCTCTTGCAGTTGGGGTGGTACAAGGAACCGTCCCCTGTACCACCCCATCCATCTACTCAAATTTAAACCAGCCAAAATCAAAATATGACCCCGGCATGAAAATAAAGGTTACAGTCTGCTTGCCCTTCACCGGCTCCAACACAAAACTTAGCTCCTGGTACTCCTTCGAAGCCGGGAACTCAATAATCTGCCTCTTGTCTCCCCCGGCACCGCTGAACTGCACATGGATCGAATTATTCCCATGCGGAGCCCTGCCATAAACCACAAGCTTCCGCGCACCAGCATCACCGAAGTCCATATCAGTAAACACTATAGAAACATTGTTGCCGATACCCGTGATCGCGTCCGCTTCAATCGTGAAGTCGTCACCGTAGATCTTGTCATACTCCACAATCCGGTTCACCGCAAATGCCCGCGGCAACGGCGCAAACTCAAATCCCTTGATGTGCATCCGATCGTACACGACAAAGTACAGATCATGCACACCACGCAAACGCCGCGACAGCTTATAAGTCTCCGCTTGATAAACATTCCACTTCATCGGCTTGTGATAAATCAAGTCCCCAAGCAGGCAGCTGCTGTCAGCCCCCGGTATCCCCGACCAGACTTCTATCCTCTGAGGCTCGTTGGACATGGCAAAAATCGGGATGGTGATTGTGTCAGAACCGTCACGGCCGAAATCCACATTCCGGAACCCAATCACCGATCGAGTCAGCCTCCCCGTGGCCACACCCTGTTCATTACCACTGCCGATCCCACCCTCAGCATAGTCATGCAGTCCGGCCGAGACAAACTCATACGGGTTGACAGCCAGCGCCCCCAATCCCGTTGCCTCGAACTCCATCTCCGAAATCAGCCGCGGTTTGTCAGTGCCGTTTTTGGACAAACACCGCACCCGGAACTTACCGTCAGCTATCGCTCTAACCTCAGCCAGGAGCCCTTCAGCCTCAATCTCAGCGAAAGGCACAGGGATCTTCAGGTCGTTGACCACCCGCCATTCCAATTCCCGATAAGACGCATCCTCGGGATAAAGCCTGGCTTCCACAACCACCACAGGGTTATCCTTCGTGAGCACCCGCCCAAAGCCGCACTGCGCAGGACTGTTATGCTCAGATCCAACACACCGCAGCTCAATCTTCCGCACAGGAATCTCAGCGGCACTACCAGTCACACACGGCAAAGCCCGGTTCTCCATCAATGCGGAAACCCCCGCCTTTTCCCAATCCTCCACCGGAACTGCTTCGAATTCGATCACCTCAGTGGGCAGCCCTTGGGACGCCACCTCCATCCGAATCATCCCCGGTTCAAGCTTAGCCGCGACAATCGCCATCAGCTTCCCGTTGAACAACCTGCGGCTTGAGCCCTTGTACTGGTCAAAATCCGTGCTGTCTCCGTTGTCCAGCCCAACCAACCTTCCCACACCGGTAACAGTCACTTCCATCCGGTTGGCGGCGTTCTCAACCACATTACCGTCAGCATCCTCGACCGTGATCTCCACAAAGATTAAATCCACACCGTTAGCCTTCAGCCGGTACTTGTCCGGCCGCAGGCGGATCCTCCGCGCCTCCCCAAACGTCCTTCTTTCAGCCTCAGCGATCACGTTGCCGTGTTCATCATAGGCCAACGCCTTAAGTACCCCTGGCGTATACGGTACCTTCCAGCAGCCAACCAACTGGGTCCCATGCTCATGATCAATGTCCAAAGTTCCGATGGTCTCACCGTTTAACTGCAGTTCGATCCTGGGCGCATTGGAACACACCCGGACATCAATAAGCTGCCCCGGATTGAAATCCCAGTAAGGGAAGATGTGAATCATGGGACGACTCTTGTAGTCCGTCCAGGCCGCTTGATAGATATAGAATGAATCCTTCGGGAAAGTGGCCGTGTCGATCTGGCCGAAGTAACAGTTCTTGGTGTGATACGGCGTCGGCTCGCCGATGTAGTCGAACCCGGACCACAAGAACTGCCCAAGGGAAAACGGCGCATCCCGCTCGGCTATGATACATGTTTCCGCCGACCGGGCTCCCCAGCTCACCGAACTGTTGCCGAGAGCAGAGCACTGCTCATCGTCGTCAGTCAAGATTGGCTGTTCGAACGGGAATTTGTACACACCCCGGCTCTGCACCACCGAGCTCGTTTCACTGCCGAAGATCACCCAGTCGGGATACATCCGGTGATGCTCATGGTACAAGCGTTCCGCATAGTTGTAGCCGGCTATTTTGAGAATATCAGCACACTTTTGCGCGTTTTCCCACCACATATAGTTCGAACCGATGGTAATCGGCGCGTTGCCCTTAGGATCGTGCTCCTGCACTAGATCCCGGAGCATCCGGGTCAACTCCTGCCCGCGGCTGTCGACGTGGGTGTCGTAAATCTCATTGCCGATACTCCAGAGCAGTAAACTCGGATGGTTGCGGTCCCTTCTGATCCAGCTTCGCACATCATGCCGCACCCATTCCGGGAAAAAGCGGGCATAATCATACTTGGTCTTGCGCCTTTCCCACATGTCAAAAGCTTCATTCATGACAAAGAATCCCATCTCATCGGCCAAGTCCATCAAATCCGGCGCCGGTGGGTTGTGGGCAGTGCGGATCGCATTGACACCCATTTCCTTCAGTATCCTAAACCGCCGTTCCAGCGCTACGCGGTTGAAAGCTGCTCCTAAAGCGCCGAGGTCATGGTGCTCGCACACACCGTTCAATTTCATTTTCTTGCCGTTGACCATCAGCCCATTATCCGGATCAAGCACAATCTCCCGAAATCCGATGTTCTGAGCCACCGCTTCCATGATGCGGCCGTCATCAACCAGCCGCAGCTTGGTGACCAACCGGTACAGATATGGGCTGTCCGGGCTCCACACGTGCGGATCAACCACTTCCACAACCTGCGAGTCCATAAAAGAGCTTGCCTCCGCCTGCGCCCCAGCCTTGATAATACTGCTGGACGCGGCAACCACCCGCTCTTGATCATATATGGTGTGGATCAGCTCCAAGTCCTCGGACAAGCTCAGTTCGGTGTCGATCTCCACCCGCCACCGGCCCTGCTCCGGCTTGATCGAAACATAGATCCCGTCAGTCTCGATATAGTTCTTCCCTCTGAGCTTAAGCCACACATTGCGGTAGATCCCGGCGCCTGAGTACCAGCGACTGTTTGGCGCCTGATGGACCACTTTGACTAAAACCTCATTCTGCCCCGGGACCAAGGCAGTGGTTATTTCATGCTCAAAAGAAGTATAGCCGTACTTCCATTCACCCACCAATTTCCCGTTCACATAAACGGATGAATCCATATACACGCCTTCAAAATACAAAAGAACATGTTCTGGGATTGCAGGCAGCACCAACTTCCGCCGGTACCAGCCGATACTGTTCTCGTAGAGGTTCAATGTATCCCAGATCAGCCAATCATGAGGCAAGTCCACCGGCTGGAAATCAAGGCCTGACGGATCGTCGACATCCAGGCTGCTTTTGGCGAACTCCCACCCATCGTTGAACAGCAGCTTTTGATTCACTTCCACCCCTCCCTGCATATGACGATCAATCACTGCTCAGCCATCTCAATGCTGCCCTTAAGCCCGATTGCTTCAGCAGCAGTGCGCATCCCCTCGATTGTATCCTGAATCAGGGTATTCAAATCCATACCCAACATCTGGCAGCCTTGCTCGATCACTTCCCGGTTAACGCCGGCGGCAAAGTTCTTCTGCTTGAACTTCTTAACCACCGACTTCACTTCCAGATCCAGCACACTGCGGGAAGGGCGCATCAGGCAAACGGCGTTGATCAAACCAGTAAGCTCGTCGATTGCGAACAGGACCTTCTCCATGCGGTGGACTGGTTCCACGTCGCAGCAGATGCCGTACCCATGGCTGCAGACAGCATGGATGTAATCTTCAGCAATGCCGCGTTCCCGCATGATCTCGGCAGTCTTGTGACAGTGCTGATCAGGATACTGCTCATAGTCCAAGTCGTGGAGCAAGCCGATCACGCCCCATTTTTCCACATCCTCGCCGTAGAGGGCAGCGAAGTGGCGCATCACTGCTTCGACTGCCAAAGCGTGCTTCAACAATGCATCCGACTGATTGTATTCAGTCAACAGTTCCCAGGCCTGTTCCCGGGTCAGCTGCTCGGCCATTTCCATTCCTCCCAAACCTATGGTATTCTGTGTTTGATGATGCAACATGGATGGTATTCGCATCCAGCAGAAGAAACTCCTGCCTTGGCCGGCCGCGCCGGCTGGTGCCGAGATTTTTAGAAAAATGGATTTTACCTCTTGCGTTTGTCTTTATTTTCTGGTATATTCTTAATTGCCTGAAATATGGTTGTGACAGGAGTGGTGAAATTGGAAGCTCGTACCCGATACAAGGCTCTTTACTACACTTCATTATTGATACTCACCCTGGTGTACCTTATTACCGTATGGTGCTTGCTCTTCGCTGGAATGCATTTGATAGTCACATTCATAATTGTCCTGTTCTTTCATTCTGGTGTTATATTCCTAGCTCTGAAACTGCCGATTATCCAGGCCAGGGCTGGGATGTTCCAAACTCTGACGGAGGGCCCTGTTTATGCAATGACTGTTGAACTGCTGCAAAGAGCAGGGCTTAGGCTAAAGCAGATTCAGGTCTTCGTTAAACCTGTCAAGGCCTGCAATGCAATCGTAAACGGCTACCGCGGTTCATACTACATTATCATTACTCAGCCTTTGCTTGAGATTCTCTCAAGCGAAGAACTGCGGGCAATTATGGCACACGAAGTGGCACACATCAAGCATAATGACGGTATGAAGCGGTTCTATGATCTCGCTGCATTCGTCCTACTTCCGGTTGGGCTCTTAACCATTGCCGCTCTATTGCCAAAGGACTCCCTTGCAAGCAACCTTGTTGGGGTTACTGGTGTTGTAGCATTTGTGGGGCTGTTCTTACGCTGGCTGTCCAACTCCCGCAAAGGAGAATATGCTGCTGACAGGTATGCTGCCGAGCTGATCAACGACAGAGAGACCTTAATTCGAGCATTGACCATCCTAAACGAGAAATCCCGGTTCAAAACTGATATTGCAGCCTACAGATGGCCCCTGCTAACCCATCCCGACCTGAATTCCCGCATCGCCAACCTGCGCAAAGCCTAAAAAGGATCTCCGGGGATCCTTTAATCAACGTAAGAAAGGAGGTGTGCTCATGGCCGAGCTTTGCAATCTGACTACCCTTGATGACACTCAGCTGTTAGCAGTTAATGGCGGCTTTGAACCTGACAAGATCGCGGCCGGCATGGGTGCAGTAGCATCAGCCACCACAATAGCGGCCTATCTCGGCGGAACATCCGTATTCACCATGACTGTCGGAGGCGCCTTGGCCTGCGGCCCCGTCGGGTGGGCTGTCGTGGGGGCCATTGCTATTGGATCCTTTGTCGGTGGTTACTTAATCGGCGACGGGCTGAGATAACCTCCTGTCGCGCCAAATCTGAACCGGTCACCATCTCCAGCAAAAGACTGCCAGCCCGGACTGGCAGTGTAAGATTCAGAATTTTGCGTCTTGTGTACTCCACCTACACAATTATTATAAGATAATCGACACCTGCTCCCGATCCATCCGGGTGATACACTCCCTGATCTTACCTCCCAAATAGGCATCCTCCGGTGCAGCGTTGCGCACCTGCCGCAGCAGATCGATGCCGCGCCGGAAAGCAAAGACCAGATCCCCTTCGTCAATCATTGCCGCTTCCATCAGCTTGGAGAAACTTTCGCCCTGCGACCAGCGGTAGGCCAGCAGCGCAATATGATCGTTAAACGTCACGGTAGAGTAGCCCAAGAACCGTTCTTCCATCTTGGCCAGCTGAAAGACAAATTTATAGGCGGGCGCAAAGTTGAGTTTGTGGCGGATCTTTACTTCGTTGCGGCGCGGTTCATAGCTTATGGCCACAGCCAAGGCATTCAGTTCCTCCACAGAATACTTATGGAACCACCCATCCATGAACAGTTCTGTGATCAAAAGTTCATGCCCATGGATTTGACTGGCGAACTCACCGGCAGCCGTGAGCTGGCCGTCCTGGAGATACCCCAAGGCTTCCAAAAGCGCCTTCTTGGCCTGAAACTCCTGGTAATACCTTCCCTGGGGATCAATTTGCTGCTCCCGCTTCAGCAAAGCCTGGTAACGGCTCTTCAACTTGCGGTACTTCTTCTGGTCGCGGAAGCACTGGCGCCGGTCCTCACCGGGGCACTGATCAAGCTGCATCTGATCGAGTTTTTCCTGAATGAGCACAATTTCCTGGCGCAGTTTCCGCCTGGAACGGGAATTCCTGGTCTTGCGCAAAACACCCTGAAGCCGTTTCTTATTCCGGAGCAACCGCTCATACTCCACAGGGCACGAATCGGTGTCCATTTGGCTGCAGAATTTGTCGAGCTCTGCCTCCAGTTCCATGATCTGCTGCCGCAGACTGGTGCGGGTGTCCAGAGCCTGGTACGTGGCAAAATTCTGCCCCAGGATGCGGTAGATCTGCTGATCCTCATAATTCTTAACCAGGTTCAAGACCGAGTTGTAAGTCAGGTTGAACTGGCTCTGCAGCGGTTCAATCTCGGACTCCTTCATGCTGGGCAGTTCCTGGGGATCGAAATACTGCAGGTCCACGACCGTGAACACGAAACCTTCTGTATCAATACCGCGCCGGCCGGCACGCCCAGCCATTTGGTAGTACTCGCGGTTGGAAATGGTGCGGAACGACTGGCCGTCCCACTTGGTGCTGGAGTCGAAACAGACCGTGCGGCATGGGAAGTTCAACCCCACTGCAAATGTTTCTGTACAGTACAAAACCTTGATCAAGCGGTGGGTAAACAGCTCTTCGACCACATCTTTCAATGCCGGCAGCATCCCTGCATGGTGGTAGCCGATCCCCCGCAAAAGCAGGTACCGCAAAGAACTCCAGCGGTCGCTCTCAATGGGCGGATAGCGCCCTGTCACTTCCTCAATCAACGCTTCGACCCGCCTGCGTTCGTCTGGTGACAGGAAATTGTGCTCCCAGCCGAGCTCCACCGCATTGAGCTCCGCTTTCTTGCGGCTGAAGGTGAAAAAGAGGCATGGCAGGTAGCTGTCTTTGATCACATTGATCAAATCGACATGCGTGGTCTTCGGGATGGCATGGGGAGCGATGGACTTGAGCTTGTCACTGATCTTTTTATACTGCTTCCGGAACTGATTGACCGACACCATGCCCATGCTCTGCTCAAAGAGAAAATGGCGGAGGGGTACCGTCCGTTCCAAGTGAAGCACTACTTTGATTTCCTGGCCTTTGATCTCACTGATCCAAGCTGCCAGCTGCTCCACATTGGGGATTGTAGCGCTCAAGCCCAGAAACCGCATCGAATCCGGCATGAAGATCAGGCTTTCCTCCCAGACACTGCCCCGCTCGGGATCGTCGATGTAATGGATCTCGTCGAAGATCACATAGCGGACATCTGCGACCCGCTCCGGGGATTCCTGGAGGAGATTCCGGAAGATCTCGGTTGTCATAATCAGGATTGAGGCATCGGGATTCACAACTATATCGCCGGTCAAAATACCGACTGCTTCTTCCCCGAGAAGCGCCTTGAACTCCTTGAACTTCTGATTGCTCAACGCCTTGATCGGGGCTGTGTAGATCACCCGGCCGTGTTCTCTATACACTTTTTCGATCAGGTAATCGGCGATCAATGTCTTGCCGGTACCGGTGGGAGCCGCCACGAGTACGGAAAAGCCTTGGTCGATGTACTCGATCGCTTCCTGCTGGAACGGGTCTAAGACAAAGCCCCGGTAATTCCTTTGTGTGCCTTCAATAATCAACTGGATCCTCCTTATGATCCGGACTGCAAGCAGTGATTAACAGTTGCACGACTTGACAGCTGCAAGTGAAACTTCAGCGGCATAGGCGCTGGAAGATACGGTATCGCCCATTCCCACCGTGCTGACAGGATTCGGGATCACATGTGCCGGGACAACCAGCACCCAGTGATCATCCATCTCCATGATGCCGGTATCCAGCATCTCATCGGTTGCCGGCAGGCCCAGGCTCTTGGCTTCGCTGACAAACGCCTTCAGCTGTTCCAGCCCAATCTCACTCAGCGGATAATCAGCCATCTGGGCAACATCCTCCAGCGGCACCGCTCCGCCCTGCATCGCCTTGACACCGTTCACTGCCGAGGCGAACAGGCAAGCCTGCCTTACTACTGCGGGATCCACGTCATACGGCTTCATCAGCACAACTACATAATAACCAAGGTTGTGGAGTTGAATACGGGACACTCTCAGTTCCCGGGCAATCTGCAGCACACCCTGGTACAGGCTGATTGCCCGTTCTTTTTTCACGATCTCCGCCACCAGTTCTGGATGGCCCAGTTCATCCAAGAGCCGGCGGATCTCGTTTTCATTGATGCCGAAGCTGGTGAACAGCGGTGCGATTTCCCGCATCAAAATCACTTCATCCGCTGCATTGGGCATGGGCACGTATTCCAGATGGAGCTTGAGATTAGGATTCCCAGTTTTCAAGCGTTTAAGGTCATTGACGCTCAGATCAATGTATTCTGCCAGAGTCTCAGCCCGGCCCTCAATCCTCCCGTGGTGATAGCCTGCCATGAAGGCTAAGTCAACACTTTGCCCGACTTCGGCCAAGTGGGCCTCTATCACCGGATCGAAGCCCATGGCTGCCTTGGGGTTGCGGGTACCGAGGATGACCCGGTTGGCTCTTGGTGAGATGATTTCCTGATCGCCAAACTTAAAGATTGTCCCTTTGGGGTATTCGAAGATATAGTTGAGCTTGGTCCACTGATCATTGACTGCTGTCCTGATCGGAATCCAAGCGAATTTGCCGTTGACCTTGGGATAAAACACCCTCTCGTCAAAGTGCCCCGCCTGCTTTGGAGACAAAACCGGGCAGTATACACAGCTGGTTGCGCCCAACGCTGCCATTTGATTGGCAATGATCCCTGCCTGGCCGCCCATAGCTTCAGCCCGCTCGGTGAAAACCTGGTTGAACCAATCGGAAAGGCTGGAATCCATCACACCATAGTATGACTTCCCAACCTTGATGCATTCCTTGAGCAAGGCCATGAACTCCACGTTAGTCTTGATCGGCCATACAGCGGTAGGATTCTCAGGTGCGTTCTCCAGAACCTGTGGTTCCCGCTCGATGATCTTAGCGATCATTGCTGCGTTGAGTTTGATCACAACATCGACGTTGGCGTTAAATCCGGCCAGCACCCGACAGTTGAGCTTAGTTTTCACCGCTTGTTTCAGTAAATCTTTCCACATTTAAATGCCTCTCCTCCATCGAACATGGTCTACTTTCATATATTACAGATTATCCACAATTATCCTGCCGGTATGTGCAACATATGCAAAAACTGCTGGTGGTGGGTGATTAAATCATAATCTATTGCCAAGGTAAGCCTCTAGCTGCTCAACAGCACCTACAGACACGAACGGGATTATTACCTCGTAGAGAACAGGGTTCTCACTCACCTCTAGTCCGTTAACCTGTTGTTACTCCCCACATGGCAACCTCAGATAACTTGTTACATCAAGAGATAAAGTTTAATGGGTAATCGGATGCGGAGGCCCATTGTTTTCAGTCACGATAATTGTCCGGGTTTTGCTCAGGGTGTTTGACCGAATAACAGGGTTGAACCCGGTTCAAGTAGAATCCTCCTCTAGTTCAATTAGGGGAGGAAAGGGAGAAGCCTT